>Ga0070661_100000136_pt1 | contig 61339 bp, 68 predicted proteins | sample KBSC43metaG_FD_64663 | JGI IMG/M metagenome (GOLD analysis project Ga0070661, IMG submission 64663) | Corn rhizosphere microbial communities from Kellogg Biological Station, Michigan, USA - KBS C4-3 metaG | ecosystem: Host-associated > Plants > Roots > Rhizosphere > Soil ... | reverse complement strand
GGCCGTCGTTACTATGGCGGCTGCGAATATGTCGATGTCGCGGAAGAACTCGCGATCCAGCGCGCCTGTCGACTCTTCGACTGTTCTTTCGCGAATGTTCAGCCGCATTCCGGCGCGCAAGCGAACCAGGCCGTTTTCTTTGCGCTGATGAGACCCGGCGATACGTTCATGGGGCTGGACCTCGCGGCGGGCGGGCACCTGACACACGGCTCCCCGGTGAACCAGTCGGGCAAGTGGTTCACGCCCGTTTCCTATGGGGTACGCCGTCAGGATCACCGCATCGACATGGAAGAGGTCGAGGCGCTGGCTCTGAGCCACAAGCCCAAGCTCATCATCGCGGGCGGATCGGCCTACGCGCGCATCATCGACTTCAAGCGGTTCCGCGAGATCGCGGATTCGATCGGCGCCTACTTTATGGTCGATATGGCGCATTTCGCCGGACTGGTGGCGGGCGGGGTGCATCCCAATCCGCTCGAATTCGCCCATGTCGTCACCACGACGACGCACAAGACGCTGCGCGGCCCGCGCGGCGGCATGATCCTTTCGCGCGACGCCGACCTCGGCAAGAAGATCAATTCGGCAGTCTTCCCCGGCCTGCAGGGCGGACCGCTGATGCATGTTATCGCAGCGAAAGCAGTGGCTTTCGGCGAAGCCTTGAAGCCCGAGTTCAAGATCTACGCGAAGAACGTCGTCACCAACGCAAAGGTGCTGGCGGAGACGCTACACGCACACGGCCTCGATATCGTGTCGGGCGGAACGGACACACATCTGATGCTGGTCGACCTGCGTCCGAAGAAGGCCACAGGACGGGCGGCGGAGAAGGCGCTGGACCGCGCATCGATCACCACCAACAAGAACGCCATTCCGTTCGATACGGAAAAGCCTGCCATCACCTCCGGCATTCGCCTCGGCTCGCCCGCGGGCACCACGCGCGGTTTCGGCCCGGCGGAGTTCAAGGAAATCGGCAAACTGATCGTCGAAGTCGTCGACGCCGTTGCGGCAAAGGGCGAGGAGGGCGATGCCGCCGTCGAGGCGTCGGTCGCCGCGCGGGTGGCCGAACTCTGCAAACGCTTTCCGATCTATCAGTAGGACCAGACCATGCGCTGCCCGTTCTGCGGACACGACGACACGCAAGTCAAAGACAGCCGTCCGAGCGAGGACAATTCCGCGATCCGGCGCAGGCGTCATTGCCCGGCCTGCGGCGGCCGCTTCACGACGTTCGAGCGCGTACAGTTGCGCGAACTCGTGGTGATAAAAAAGGCGAACCGCCGCGAACCGTTCGACCGCGACAAGCTGGAACGCTCGCTCGCGCATGCGCTGCGCAAACGCCCGGTGGAAACCGAGCGCGTCGACCGCATGGTGACCGGCATCGTTCGCCGCCTCGAAAGCATGGGCGAGAACGAGATCCCCTCCACCGTGATCGGCGAACTCGTGATGCAGGCGCTCGCCAGCCTCGACAAGGTCGCCTATGTGCGCTTCGCCTCGGTCTACAAGAACTTCCGCGAGACCAAGGATTTCGAAGCCCTGATCGGCGAGATGGGCGGCGAGCGGGACTGACCCAGCGCTACCGGGCAGTCATCTCGCCCTTTGCTTGGTAAGCCCGAACGCTCTGTCATATAAAAACCGTCAAATTTCGGTCCGTATCCGCTGGGCAGAGCGGAAGGGAAGGTCGGGATGAAGCGCGCGATTGTTTTTCTAGCGGCGATGTTGTCAGTCACCGCGGCTCAAGCAGCCGACGAGGTTGCGGTCGGCCCCATCAAGACCGGAATGACCTACGATGAAGTGCGCGCCGCGACCCCGGGCGCAGTGTGGAAGCCGATGCCGTTCCGCGGTATCGCCGCCGAAAATGCTTTTACCCTCGGCGGACTGACGTTCGGCGCGCAATACATTCCCGAACCATGGGACCGCTATCACATCCTCGCTTCGCACGCCTCGACGCTGACTGACGTGCGATCGTGCCGCGCGGATTATGAAAAGGCAGCAAATGCCGTCCAGGCCGCCATCGGCGACATGAAGGCGCCGCCGCAATTCGCGCCGTCGGAGATAGGCTTTCAGGCCAGGCAGGAGGAAGTGAAGGTGGGGGACGGCACCGCGCTGCTGATAACCCATGTCGACAACACCAAACCCGAATCCGAATGGCCGTTCGAGCTGAGTGCCTCCCTGCACGAAGGCGACACGACCGTGAACATGAGCGGCGAAGTGCGCGGGCCGATGATGGACAAGCCCGCGCAATGCGTGATCCGTATCACACTGGGCGAATATACCAAGCGTCCGAGACGCGGCAATGTTGCGCCTGCCGATCTGGTGTTCACGGCCGAACCAATCATCAGCCGCCTGCATCACAGCCTCGACAACATGACGCCGCCACAACAGCCTGTCGATGTCACGCTGAATTGTCAGATCGACGATGCGGACGGTCATTTGGACGATTGCCAGCCGAGCCAGCGCAACGATCCCGCTGCCGCGACTTACGCCGGTGTGGCGATGGATCGGGCAAACGACTATCGCATCGCAGATAAGACCCGCAACGGGAAGTGGACGCCTGGCGAAAACACCAGCTTGATCGTGCGCATCTCCCCCAGCGATCGGCATGATGGAATGAAGGTCGACGCCTCGAAACAATCGCTGCTGAAATTCACCACTTATCCGCGCCAGGAGGAAATGGTGCGGTTCTATCCGCGCGATGCGATGGAAGCTGGCGCGGGCACCGAGATCAAGGTGGGTTGCGTGGTGCAGGCGGATTTCTCAGCGGTGTGTCCGGAGATTTCGGTGCCGGCCGGAGCCTATCAGGCACAATTCCGTGCTGCTGCTTCGCAGATCGTCACCATCTATCGCGTCGCGCCAACCTTGAGCGACGGCACAAGTTCGGTGGGCGCGGGCTTCCGGGCGAATTTGAAACTGCAACCATGAACGATGCGCGCCACATGCGTCACGCACTGACGCTTGCGGAGCGCGCATTGGGAACCGTTGCGCCGAACCCTGCAGTCGGCTGCGTGATCGTGCGTGACGATATGGTCGTCGGGCGCGGATGGACGCAGCGCGGGGGGCGGCCTCACGCCGAAGTCGTGGCGTTGCGGCAGGCGGGCGAGGCCGCGAAAGGCGCGACGGCTTACGTGACGCTTGAGCCTTGCGCGCATCTCGGCCAGACACCACCCTGCGCCGACGCATTGATCGAAGCGGGTATCGCCCGCGTGGTTGCGGCCATAGAAGATCCCGATCCCCGCGTGTCGGGCCGCGGCTTTGCGATGCTGCGCGAGGCGGGAATTGCCGTTGAAACCGATGTGTTGCGCGCCGAAGCGGCGGTGTCGAATGCCGGATTCTTCTCGCGGATCGTAAAGAAGCGCCCGCTTGTGACGTTGAAGCTGGCGGTAAGCGCGGACGGAAAGATCGCGCGCGCGCCCGGGGGCGAACAATGGATCACCGGCGAGGAAGCGCGACGGTTCGGACATTTTCTGCGCGCCAGCCATGACGCGATCCTCGCGGGCATCGAAACGGTGTTGGCGGACGATCCCGAACTGACATGCCGCATTCCGGGGCTCGAAGACCGCTCCCCATTGCGTGTGGTGCTCGACAGCGGGTTGCGTTTGCCGATGACTTCGAAGCTGGTCCAAACGGCACACAAAGTGCCGGTGGTCGTCTTCACGACCCGCGAGGGGGGCGACGGCTTGCGCGCGGCCCAAGTGGATATCGTGCGCGTTGCGCCCGACGCGCAGGGCAGGCCTGACTTGGGCGCGGTGCTGGGCGAGTTGGCTTCGCGCGGGGCCACGCGGCTATTGGTCGAGGGCGGGGCGACGGTCGAGGAGGCGTTCCTGGTGCAAGGGCTTGCGGACAGGCTGGAAATCTTCCGGTCGCCAGTCGTTGCGGGCGCAGGCGGGCGGCCGGCGCCCCGTTTTCCGCTGGAAAATTATGGTCTTTCGGGGCGGCGTGTGCTCGGTTCCGATGTGCTGGAAAGCTACGCGGTCAGGGCCTAAAACCAATCCATGTTTACCGGAATCGTCTCCGATGTCGGCCAGGTCCGGCACATCGAAAAGCGCGGCGACACGCATGTCGTGATCGCCACCCATTACGACGTCTCAGGCATAGAGATCGGAGCTTCGATTTCGTGCTCCGGCGCGTGCATGACTGTGGTCGACAAGGGCAACGAGAAAGACCGCTGGTTCGCCTTCACAGCGTCGGGCGAAACGTTGTCCAAGACCACCCTGGGCGACTGGAAGGTCGGCGACGCCGTGAACCTCGAACGCGCCATGCGCGTGGGCGATGAATTGGGGGGCCATATCGTCACCGGTCATGTCGATGGCGTGGCGGAAGTGAAATCGGTTCTGCCGGAAGGCGAATCCCTGCGCGTGATCTTCGAGGCGCCCGTTTCGATTGCGCGGTTCATCGCGCCCAAAGGCTCCGTCGCGCTCGACGGCATTTCGCTGACCGTGAACGACGTGGACGGCGCACGCTTCGGCGTTAACATCATTCCCCATACGTCCAAGGTCACGACCTTCGGACGACTGAAACCTGGAGTTAAAGTGAACCTCGAAGTCGATTTGATGGCGCGATACGTCGCGCGGTTGGTGAACCGATGAGTGAACCATCGGTCTATCACGATTACATTTCGCAAATTGAAGACGTGATCGAAGACGCGCGCAACGGCAAGATGTTCATTCTGGCCGACGCGGAAGATCGCGAGAACGAAGGCGACCTCGTCATCCCGTCGCAAATGTGCACGCCGCAGGCCGTGAACTTCATGGCGAAGTACGGGCGCGGCCTCATCTGCCTGTGTCTCACGCAGGATCGCGCCAACGCGCTCCAGCTTCCGATGATGACGCAATTCAACGGCTCGCCACATCAGACCGCGTTCACCGTATCCATCGAAGCGCGCGAAGGCGTCTCGACCGGCATCTCCGCGCATGACCGCGCGCACACAATCGCGGTCGCGATCGACCCGACAAAAGGTCCGCAGGACATCGTGATGCCGGGCCATGTGTTCCCGCTTGTCGCCCGGCATGGCGGGGCATTGGTGCGCGCAGGCCACACGGAAGCCGCTGTCGATATCGCCCGGCTGGCCGGACTTTATCCTTCCGGCGTGATTTGCGAGATCATGAACGACGACGGCTCCATGGCGCGAATGCCGGATCTTGTGAAGTTCGCGCAGTTCCACGGCATCAAGATCGGCACGATCTCCGATCTCATTGCCTATCGCCGCAAATACGACCACCTTATCAATCGCGCGGTCGAGACCACGTTCGAGAGCCACAACGGCGGAACGTGGAAGATGATGGTGTTCGTCAACACCATCGATTATGCCGAGCACATCGCGCTCGTGAAGGGCGATGTGGCAGGGCCCGATCCCGTGCTGGTGCGGATGCACGCGATCAACATCTTCTCCGACATGCTGCGCTACAAGCCGTACGAAAAAGACGTGCTGGGCGAATCCATGCGCATCATCGCGGAAGAAGGCCGCGGCGTTGTTGTGATCCTGCGGCAGACGCGGCCCACATTCGTTACCGACACGCTTCTTCGCCGCATGCCGGAGGACATCGACCGCAGGCGCATAAAGGAATATGGCGTGGGCGCGCAGATCCTGCTCGACCTAGGCGTTCAGAACATGATCCTGCTCACCGACACACCGGAAAAGAAAGCCGTGGCGCTGGACGGCTATGGCTTGAACATCGTGGGCACACATCCCATTCGCGGACAAAAGGACGGCGCATGACAAATGTTCTGATCGTCGAGGCGCGGTTCTATTCGCATATCGCGGACATGCTGCTGGAAGGCGCGACAAAGGCGCTGACAAACCTCGGCGCGCAATACGATCGCATCACCGTGCCCGGTGCCCTGGAAATTCCCACCGCCATTCTGTTCGCGGCCAAGGCAGCGGAAGGGGCGGGCAAGAGTTATGACGGTTATGTCGCGCTCGGCTGCGTGATCCGGGGCGAGACGTTTCATTTCGAGATCGTGGCGGGGGAATCCGCACGCGGCCTTGTGGACCTCGGATTGCATCACGGACTTTGCATCGGCAACGGCATCCTGACCGTCGAAAACGAGGAACAGGCGCTGGTGCGCGCGGCACATGACGGAAGCGACAAAGGGGGCGATGCGGCGCGTGCGTGCCTTGCGCTGATCGAAACGCGGAACAAGCTCGGCGTCCACCGATGAGCGACACACATCAGCCGCGCCGCGCCGCACGTCTGGCGGCGGTGCAGGCCATTTATCAAATGGAATTGACCGGCCTCGATGCCGAGGAAGTGGTCGAGGAATTCGTCGAGCATCGTTTCGGTCGCGATGAACTGCGCGCACTCGGCGAACCGGATTTGGAATTCTTTGGCGATCTCGTGCGCGGCGTGCCGCATCACCAGGACGAAATCGACCGCGCCATCTCGCAAAGCCTGTCGGCGGATTGGAAGCTGAGCCGGGTGGATTCCATCCTGCGCGCGATACTGCGCACGGCGGTCTATGAGTTCATTTCGCGCCGCGACGTGCCCGCGAAGGTGGTGATCGACCAATATGTCGACATCGCGCATGCCTTCTTCGAAGGCGACGAACCGTCTTTCGTAAACGCCGCGTTGGACAAGATCGGCCGGCGCAAACGCGCCGTCGAATTCGGCGAAACACCACCTGATGACGAACTCCAGTTCTGATCGCCCTTCCGAGTTTGCGCTGATCGCCGAACTCTTCGCGCCCTTGGCAGATGCGCCGGGCGCATTTGGATTGAAGGACGACGCAGCGGTCATTGCGCCGCCAGCCGGTCACGAACTTGTCATCACCACCGACGCGCTGGTGGAAGGCGTCCACTTCCTTGCTGACGATCCGCCACTGTTCATCGCCAAAAAAGCGCTTCGTGTGAACCTGTCCGATCTCGCTGCGAAAGGCGCGGAAGCCGCAGGATATTTGCTCGCGCTGTCGCTGCCCTCCGGATTGGGCATGGAATGGCTCATGTCGTTTGCGAACGGCTTGAAACAAGATCAACGTGAATTCGGCATTTCGCTGTTCGGCGGCGACACGACATCGACGCCGGGGCCGCTCACCATCGCGATCACCGCATTCGGGTTCGTGCCCAAAGGAAAGATGATCCGACGTGCGGGCGCGAGGCCCGACGATCTTGTTTTCGTGTCAGGAACAATTGGCGATGCCGGCGCCGGACTCGAGCTGTTGCGCAAGCCGCATGAGACATCGCATGCGGTGAAAGATTTTCTCGTGCATCGCTATCGCGAGCCGCGTCCGCGCCTGTGGCTTGGTCAAGCGTTGCGTGGTGTCGCGCATGCGGCGTTGGATGTTTCCGATGGATTGCTTGCCGACCTTGGACATATCGCCGATGTGTCCGGTGTGCGGATCGAAGTGCAGGCGCATCGCCTGCCGCTCTCGGCTGCTCTTCAAGCCGTCTGGGGTTCTGACGACATCGCCCGAGCGAAAGCCGCGACCGCAGGCGACGACTATGAGATCGCATTCACCGTCGCACCCCGATTCGCTGACGACGCCGTCAAGGCAGCCCGGGACGCGGCCGCTATCACTGAGATTGGACGGGTGGTGACGGGGCAGGGCGTGGTCCTTCTGGACGAGGCGGGGCGGGAGATCGCGGTAGACCGCAAGGGCTACACCCATTTCTGACCGCTAACCTTCCCTTAGCCCCGATTTGGCAAGCTGGGGGGATGTGGACACGGATAGCGATCCTGGCCCTTGCGGGGCTGCTGGCAATGCCAGCCTTGGCCGAGGAGGGCGAAAAACCTGCCAAGGCGGAAAAGAACGCGCCCGGTACCAGCGTGGAAATGCCCGCCATCATCTCCCCGATGGACGACGAGGACGGCAGGCTCGCTGGCTATGCCTACATCACCTGCACAATCATCGCGTCCTCTCCGGACGTCGCGGTGAATATTCGCTCCAACACACCGTTCATTCAGGACGCTTTCGTGCGCGACGTGAACAGCAAATCCGTGGCGCTCGCCTCCGACCTGACACAAGTGGACAAGACGGGCGTGGCAGCCCGGTTCCTCGCCGACGCCCGCAAGGTCATGGGTGGAAAGAAGGTCGTTTCGCTCTCGATCACGCAGGTCCAGATGTCTGCGCTCCGGGCCGGGCCGCCGAACGATGTTCCGCAGGACCATCTGCCCCAGACGGGGGCCCCGGCTGAACAGACGAAGGCCGCCTCGGGACCTGAGAAAACAGGCTCTTAAGCCCTCCAGCCTACGACAAAACGTCACCAACGAATTGTTGCCTCCGCGTTAGGCATTTGGCATGTTCCGCCGCCCTTGAAGCGGTGGGTCACTTCCGGCCGGCCATGGGGATCGGCCGCGCATTCGGCCCGGCCGGGCGTCCAAAAATCTGCACGAGGGAAAACATGGCTTTGCAGCTTGAACTTGTTCTGGCTTGCGGCTTGCTCGCGCTGCTCTATGGCGGTCTGACCGTTCGGTCGGTGCTGGCACAGAGCGCGGGCAACGCGCGCATGCAGGAAATCGCAGCCGCGATTCAGGAAGGCGCAGCCGCCTATCTGAACCGGCAATACACCACCATCGCCATCGCGGGTGTGGTGATCTTCATTCTGGCTTTCGTCATCTTCGGATGGCAGGTGGCCGTCGGCTACCTGATCGGTTCGACGGCATCCGGTCTTGCTGGCTACATCGGCATGAACGTGTCGGTGCGCGCCAACGTCCGCACGACGGAAGCTTCGCGCCAGGGGTTGGCGCAAGGCCTTTCCATTGCGTTCCGCTCTGGCGCGGTGACGGGCATGCTGGTCGCCGGTCTCGGCCTTCTGGCGGTTGCCGGCTACTACACGTTCCTCACTTTGGGTCTGCATCTCGATCTCGCAGATGAAGTGCAGGGCCGCATCATCACCAATGCGCTCGTCGCGCTGGGCTTCGGCGCTTCGCTGATCTCGATCTTCGCCCGTCTCGGCGGCGGCATCTTCACCAAGGGTGCGGACGTCGGCGGCGACATGGTCGGCAAAGTTGAAGCAGGCATTCCCGAAGACGATCCACGCAACCCAGCCACGATCGCCGACAATGTCGGCGACAACGTTGGCGACTGCGCCGGCATGGCGGCCGACCTGTTCGAAACCTATGCGGTGACGACGGTGGCCACGATGGTTCTCGCCTCGATCTACTTCACGGGCGCGGACAAGCTGGCGCTGATGCTCTATCCGCTGGCGATTGCGGGTGCGTGCATCATCACTTCGATCATCGGCACGTTCTTCGTGCGGCTGGGCGGCTCCAAGTCGATCATGGGCGCTCTCTACAAGGGCATCATCGCGACGGGCATTCTTTCGCTCGCCGCCTTGTGGCCCCTGACCGACTGGATCGTGGGTCTCGACCGCACGCTGACGACAAGCACCGGCCTTGCCTATACGGGCCGCGATCTCTTCTTTTGCGGCGTCGCGGGCCTTGTCGTGACCGGCCTCATCATCTGGATCACCGAATACTACACGGGCACGAACTTCCGCCCCGTGAGGGTGATCGCGAAGGCGTCGGTGACCGGACACGGCACCAACGTCATTCAGGGCCTGGCGATCTCGATGGAATCGACGGCGCTTCCGGCACTGGTGATCTGCGGCGGCATCATCGTGACCTACACGCTGGCGGGCCTGTTCGGCATCGCCATCGCGGTGTCCACCATGCTGGCTCTGGCCGGCATGATCGTGGCGCTCGATGCGTTCGGTCCCGTGACCGACAACGCGGGCGGCATCGCCGAGATGGCGGGCCTCGAAGGCGACGTGCGCAAGACGACCGACGCGCTCGACGCAGTGGGCAACACCACGAAGGCGGTGACCAAGGGCTATGCGATCGGCTCCGCCGGTCTCGGCGCACTTGTGCTGTTCGCGGCCTACACCGAAGACCTGAAGTACTTCGTCGGCCACGCCGACATCTATCCGTACTTCAAGGACATGGCGCTGCCGCAGTTCGGCCTCGCCGATCCGTGGGTCGTCGTCGGCCTCTTCCTCGGCGGTCTGTTGCCTTACCTCTTCGGTGGTATGGCGATGACGGCGGTGGGACGTGCGGCCGGCGCGGTCGTGGAAGAAGTGCGCAAGCAGTTCCGCGAAATGCCGGGCATCATGCAGGGCACGCAGAAACCAAACTACGGACGCGCGGTGGACATGCTCACGAAGGCGGCGATCCGTGAGATGGTGATCCCGTCCATGCTTCCGGTGCTTTCGCCGATCGTGCTCTACGCGCTCGTCAACTGGATCGCGGGCAAGACGGCTGCGTTCAACGCCGTGGGCGCGATGCTTCTCGGCGTGATCGTGACCGGCCTGTTCGTCGCCATCTCGATGACCTCGGGCGGCGGTGCGTGGGACAACGCGAAGAAATACATCGAAGACGGCAATTACGGTGGCAAAGGCTCCGACGCCCATAAGGCGGCGGTGACCGGCGATACGGTCGGCGATCCCTACAAGGACACCGCAGGTCCTGCCGTGAATCCGATGATCAAGATCACCAACATCGTGGCGCTGCTGCTGCTCGCCACCTTGGCGCACGGGATCTGATCTTTTCGATCCGAAACGAAAAAGGGCGCGGGTGAAGAGCCCGCGCCCTTTTTGTTTGCTTGTTATCCATATTACGGACCAGGCCCGCCGCCGCCCGGGTTCTGCTGCTGGTCGCCGCCGATCGGCACGCCGGGCGTTGCGTTGAACAGCTGCTGCAGGAACGTCATCTCGCGGCCGCGCGTGACTGTCTCGCGGGTTTCGAAATCGACGACGTGGCCGTCTTTCAAGCCAAAATGTTTGAGGTCGCTGACCTTGCCATCCTTGTCGAAATAGACGGCGAGGATGGAGCGGGAGATCACGCGCGGCTCGAAAAAGGCAACCCGCTTCTCGGTGCTGGAGATGTAGTACCAGGCATCGCCGCCGAAAGTCGCCTGCGTTGACGGATAGCCGAGGCGGGCCTGCACCGTCGTCTTGGTGTCCTTGTTCTCCTTCAGGGCCGATTCATTGGCCGGATCGGCCAGATAGCCGCGCTGGCTGATGACCGGCGTGCAACCCGCCGCGGCCAGAATGCCAACAAGAAGAAGGGCACGAATGCGCATGCGGTATGATCCTTTGCCTCACGGCGTCTTCCCCGGTCGATGTGCTAGCCTTGGGCCGTGAGGCTTGCAAGCCGGATAGGAACTTTGGCCGATGCTGACGGCACTGAAAAAGAACAATAAGGAACGGGAACTGGCCAATCGACTTCATGAGGCGATCATTGGTCGCGCCCGCGCGCCTGAATTTTTCGCAACCTTCGGCGTGCCCGACACCTTGGACGGCCGATTCGATCTGGTGGTGCTGCATTCCTGGCTGGCGCTCGGGCGCATGCGCGAACCGGCCCTGCACGACGTTTCGCAACGTCTCACCAACATGATGTTCGCGGCCTTCGACGAGGGCCTGCGCGAACTCGGCGTCAGCGACACGGGCATGGGGCGGCGCATGAAGAAAATCGCCAACGCTTTCTACGGACGCTTCAAGGCGTATGACGATGCGGGCGAAGACGAAACGGCGATGGCCGATGCGCTGGTGCGCAATCTCTATCGCGGCAACGAGAAACATGCTGAAGCCGCGAAGACGCTCGCGGGGTATATCTTCACCTCGAAAGAGGCGCTGGCGAAATGCGACCCAGCGCAGGGCGAACTGGATTTTGGACCTCTGCCGCAATGACTTCCGACGCACCATTCGAGAAATTCGTCGAACTCACCAACTTGTCCGAAGCGGGGATGGACGTCGTTCTTTCGCCCAGTGAAACCGAGCGCGCGCAGATCGCCGAATGGTCCGATGTCAGCGCCGTTCCATCTTTCGAAGCGACAGTGACGTTGAAGCGCTTGGCGCCATCGCGGTTTTCCTATGTGGCCAACCTGAAAGCCGAGGTCGTGCAACCCTGCAGCGTTACGCTGGAGCCGGTTACCCAGCGAATCGAAGAACAGTTCAGCCGTGAACTTCATCTGACCCACGCCACCCGCCACCGCCCCGAGCTGGTCGAACTGGCCCCCGGGGCAGGCGAGGATGAGGCCCCGGAGGAGATCGAGAGCCCCCGTTACAACGTGGCCGGTCCGGTGCTGGAGGAGTTCTCGCTCGCCATTGACCCCTATCCCAGGGCCCCCGGCGTGGCTTATGAGCCGCCTCCCGACCCGAAGCCGGCTAGCCCGTTTGCCGTCCTGGCAAAGCTCAAGGAGCCTCGTTAAGGCCGGTGGGCTTTGGCCTTGAACCCGGGAGGGTTTCGGGTTACGTCCCCGCCTCGTTTGCCCGCCGGACCAGCCTAGGCAGGCGCGCTCGTATGGGCGGCCCGCACGGTCGATTCGGCTATAAGGAGTTGTTCCGCCATGGCGGTCCCTAAGCGAAAAACCTCGCCGTCCAGGCGCAATATGCGCCGCTCGCACCACGCGCTGAAGCCCGTGGGCTATGCCGAGTGCTCGAATTGCGGCGAACCCAAGCGCCCGCATCACGTCTGCGCATCCTGCGGCCAATACGACGACCGCGAAGTGGCGAAAGCCAAAGCCTGATACGCTTGCGGCGGAGTGATTTGCTCCGCCAGCCAAAGCAAGGCGCGCGACGTTGAACCAGACTTTGACCGTCTCGATTGATGCCATGGGGGGCGACGCCGGCCCGGGTATCGTCGTGGACGCGCTGGTGCGGTCGGCCCAGCGCCATCCTGGCGTCAAGTTCCTGCTCCATGGCGACGAAGCGCAGTTGAGGCCGCTGCTAGAAAAACGCAGCAAGCTCGCCGCGATCACAGAAATCCGTCACAGCGCCGAACGCGTCCGCATGGACGAAAAGCCCTCGATCGTGCTTCGCCGCGGCCGCAACACCTCCATGTGGCGCGCCATCGAATGCGTGGCGACGAAGGAAGCCGAAGTCGCGCTTTCCGCCGGCAACACCGGCGCATTGATGGCGATGTCGAGGTATCAGCTAGGCATGATCGAAGGCATTGAACGCCCGGCGATCGCCGCCTTGTGGCCAACCAAGAAAGCTCAAAGCATTGTGCTCGATGTTGGCGCGAACGTGGATACCAGCGACGAGCAACTCGTCGATTTCGCGATCATGGGCGCTGCTTTCGCGCGCGCGATCTTCAATGTGGACAAGCCAAGCGTCGGCCTGCTCAACGTCGGTTCGGAAGACATGAAGGGCAACGACGCCGTGAAAGGCGCTGCACATATCTTGCGAAATTCGAGCCTCACCATGGAATATGCAGGTTTTGTGGAAGGCGACGACATTTCCGAAGGCGAAGTCGACGTCATCGTCACTGACGGATTCAGCGGCAATATCGCACTGAAAACGGCGGAAGGCACCGCAAAGCTGATAATCGAATACCTGCGCGCGGCGTTGACCAGTTCGATCTTCGGCAAGTTGGGCGCGTTGATCGCAAGCGGGGCTTTGAACAGCCTGAAACGCAAGCTCGATCCGCGTTCGGCGAACGGCGGAATTTTTCTCGGACTCAATGGTGTGGTGGTCAAAAGCCATGGCGGGACGGATGCGTTGGGATTCGCCAGCGCCCTCGACATGGCTATCGGCATGGCGAAGTCGGGTGTGATCCCGCGCATCGCCGCCGACCGGGCGGGGATCACGCCGCAACCGGCTGCAACCGCTGTATCGTGAGAGATGGGTGACAATTATCAGATCTAGAGTGATCGGCTGCGGGGCCTACCTCCCGCGGAAGATCCTGACCAATGACGAGCTTTCCAAGCGCGTCGATACCTCCGACGAATGGATTGTCGAACGCACCGGCATCCGCCGCCGCCATATCGCGGCGGAAGGCGAGAAGACATCCGACCTCGCATTGAACGCTGCACGCGAAGCGATAGCCGATGCGGGCATAAGTGCCGACGCGCTCGATCTTGTTGTGGTCGCCACCACGACGCCGGACGAGACCTTTCCCGCCGTCGCCACGACCGTGCAGGCCAAGATCGGCATGACGCGCGGGGCAGCGTTCGACGTGCAGGCGGTCTGCTCCGGCTTCATCTACGCGCTCGCCGTCGCCGACAATTTCATCAAGGTGGGGCAGGCGAAGACCGTTCTGGTCATCGGCGCCGAGACCATGTCACGTCTGATGGACTGGACCGACCGCGGGACATGCGTGCTGTTCGGCGATGGCGCGGGTGCGGTCGTGCTGCAGGCGGGCGCGGGCAAGGGCGACAACCACGACCAGGGCGTGCTGAACACCAAGCTGTTCTCTGACGGCAGGCTTCACGACCTTCTCTATGTCGATGGCGGGCCCTCGACCACCGGCACTACCGGCTTCCTGCGTATGCAGGGGCGCGAGGTCTTCAAGCACGCCGTCACCAACATCTCGGCCGCCGTCCACGCCTCGGCGGACGAAGCGGGCGTGAAAGTGTCGGAGGTGGACTGGTTCGTACCCCACCAGGCCAACCAGCGCATCCTGGACGGGACCGGCCGCAAGCTGGGCATCCCGGCGGGGAAGGTGATCTCGACGGTCGCCGACCACGGCAACACCTCGGCCGCCTCCGTACCCCTGGCGCTCGTCACCGCAGTCCGCGACGGACGGATCAAGCGGGGCGACCTTCTGCTGCTCGAAGCCATGGGCGGCGGGCTGACCTGGGGATCGGCGCTGGTGCGTTGGTAACCATGACGGGATGAACCGGTGTCTTAAGTGAGTCGGCTATCCCTTTGTCATTGACGGAAAAAACGCGAGACCCTAGGCTTCGACTCAAGGGGCAGGGAGTCGTATGAAATGACGACAAACACATTAACGCGTGCCGATCTGACCGAGGCGGTGTTCCAGGCCGTCGGCCTTTCGCGCAACGACTCCGCGCAAATGGTCGAGGACATGCTCGAAGAAATCTGTGGTGCGTTGACCCGAGGCGAGACAGTGAAGCTGTCGTCCTTCGGCACTTTCGCCGTACGCCAGAAATCGCAACGTATGGGCCGCAATCCCAAGACCGGAGACGAGGTGCCGATCGCGCCACGCCGGGTGCTGGTGTTCCGCCCAAGCCATGTCCTGAAAGCCGTCATCAACGGACAGACACCCTCGCCCGAAGAGGACTGATTAGATGCTTCATGCCGCGATCGAGACGCGGGGGAAATCAGCGGACGCCTTCCGCACCATCAGCGAAGTGGCGGCCGATCTCGATGTGCCGCAGCACGTTCTAAGATTCTGGGAAGGCCGGTTCAGCCAGGTGCGCCCCGTGAAGCGCGCGGGCGGACGGCGTTACTATCGCCCCGACGATGTGGACCTCCTGCGCGGCATCCGCGCGCTGCTTTACGCCGATGGGCTGACCATCAAAGGCGTGCAGAAGATCCTGCGCGATCAGGGCGTGCGTTACGTGACCGATATCGGGCGCGGCGACACATCGCTTCTCGCACCGCGCGCCACCCGAAAGCCCGCAACCGGAAAATCCGCACACGGCGTTTCCTTCGAAGTGGTTCAGCAGGAAGAGGCCAAGATCGTGCCGGTGAAGATCGAAACCATCGATCTGCCGCCGCCAAGGATCCAACCGATCCAAGCGGACTTGCTGGAAGCCATATCACGCGCTTCCGAACCAACGCCCCCCAGTCCCCCAGACTGCGGGTCTACCCTCGGCCCCGAAAGTCGCGCCCGGCTGGAAATCCGGCTGGCCGAGCTTCTGGAGCTGAAGCAGCAACTGGCCAAAGCACAGGCACGATTTTCACCCGCATAAAGGCGGCAATGTCGCGGGCACCGGCGTTGCCGGGGTAGGGGTGGCCGACTATAGTCCGCGCCCCTCGGCGGTTTTTTCCGCCTTTCATCTGGTTACGGAGCGTGGCGCAGCCTGGTTAGCGCACCAGTCTGGGGGACTGGGGGTCGTGGGTTCAAATCCCGCCGCTCCGACCAATCATCAACTACCGGATCGTCGGTCGCCTAACCGGTTTGCAAAGCGAGGCCGGTTGCACCTTATAGATCTCAGCAACATCATAGATCTCAGCAACATCGATATGTCGGCAACGGGCGCCAGCGCGTGTTGCGCTCGCGGTCATACCCAACCCCGATCAGCATAAAGTTTCCAACCGAGTAGCGTCGCGCGACACGTCTGAGGCTAAGTCCGAGTCGGGGAAAGCGCACGCAGAACAGATGCATGCATTACGGAAACTGTGCTTTGCATTATCACGCAATTGGAACTCTATGGGCGCGCTGAATATTCCTGATGTTCAAGCGTTCGAGCCAAGCAGGACTCGTCGCATATCACCCTGCTCCCTGAAGACCAGAACCAGCAGGTAGGGTAGGAGAAATCCCGCGCCGCCAAAAAGTGCGATAGGGCATAGTACCAGACCGAGCGCCGAAAAACCGTTGCGCCAAGCCGTCCATAGGGCGGAGAGGATCAGAAAGCACAAGAAATCTAGATTGAACTGGCCGGGCCACGTCAGCCGCGCCATATCTCCAAAGAAAATAGGCAACAAATTCATTCCATACGATGCGATAACCGCTCCTGTATAGGCGACGAGGAGCAGCCACATGGCCAGCAGCAATATGCGAAACAGCATGGACATCTCCTTCAACAGCAAGATTTGTAGTCATTTCTGTATAGCATAAAGGAAAGTGCTCCCCCGGGATTCCGTTTGCACAACCGAAATGCTCAAGGGACCGAAAAGGGCCGCCGATAGGCCAACGCAAAACAAGAAAATGACTCAACCTGCATCGACCTACCATCGCGCATTGCAAAATTCTCGTTTGCCAGCAAAATTTCGCTTATATGCAACAGGAGAGACTAATGAAAATCGACAACACCACTGCCGCCGTCGTCACCGGCGGTGCATCAGGTCTCGGCAAGGCCAGCGCCATCGCCCTCAGTTCGGCCGGCGCAAAGGTCGCCATATTCGATATCAACGCCGATGCGGGCGAGAAGATCGCCAAGGAAATCGGCGGCATCTTCTGCAAGGTCGATATCACGAGTGAGGAAAGCGCTGTCGCTGGCTTCGAGAAGGCGCGGGCGGCACACGGGCAGGAGCGCGTTCTCGTGCATTGCGCCATGACCGCCCGGCGCGGAAAGACGCTTGCGTTCGACAAGGAAAGCAGAGCTTTCAAGCGGACGTCGACGGAAGACTATGCCTATGGCGTCAACGGCATCCTTGTCGCGAGCTACAGAATGGCCTCGATTTCCGCGCTCGGCATGGCGAGCCTGCCGCCGCTCGAAGACAATGAACGCGGCGTGATCACGCTGACGGCATCCGTCGCAGCGCAGGATGCGCAAATCGGGCAAGTGATCTATGGCTCGGCCAAGGCGGGCGTAAACGGGCTGGTTCTGCCGATGGCGCGCGACCTGATGGATCTGGGCATCCGCGTGAACTCGATCATGCCGGGCATCTTCGCAACCCCGCTCATGCTTGGCGCGCCGCAAAACGTACTCGACAGCCTCGCGGCTTCGGTGCCCTTCCCCAAACGTCTGGGCAAACCGGAAGAATTTGGCAGCCTCGTTCTGGAATTGACGCGCAACACCTATTTCAACGCCCAGTGCCTGCGCCTCGACGGGGGCATCCGCATGGCGCCGCGATAGGAGTGCCGTGTTGCGCGCGGGGTCAGAGCCGGGCCAACCGGCCACCCTGCCAATCCTTGCGGGAAATGAAGTCCGCCAGCTTGAAGCGCAATTCCTTGTGCCGGTAGTCGATAGTGAAATTGGAGCACTGCTGCAGGAAGTCCATGCCGATGAACAGCGCGGGCTTCTTGGCCAGTCCCCACACATCGAACACGTTGAGATCGGAAATGGCGAGTCGGGTCTTGGTGAACAGCACATCGCCCAGCCTGATCCGGGAAACTTCCATCAGGCGACCGATCATCAGGCCGCCTGTCGCACCAATCAGCGGGATTTCCGCTCCGTCGATCGCCTTCGCGCCGCCTTTCTGCAACTCGTTGAACAACGGCGTGTTGCAGATGGAAAGCTGCGCGCCGGAATCGATGAAGGCAACCGCTTCCACGTCGTCGACCACGCAGTTCACGGCTTTCAATCGTCCATTCGATCCGTCGGCCCGCACCACGATCTCGTTGAAGTGCGGCCAGCCGGTGGAACTGCCGGAATGAACCACGCTGAGTTTCCGGTTCTGGAAATCGAAAATGACCTTGCGGCCGTCGATCACGTCGAGACCGAGAAAGCCGTCGGCGCCCAGCCATTTGCGCGGCAACACGGGCGCTGCAACATCGTCCAGCGTGATCTTGCCGAAGGAGACGTTCTGCAGCCGCACGGTCGGTGCGGGCAGGGCGCGCACGATTCCCTGCACGACCACATCGCGATGCGGCAGCAGGCCCAGAGAGGCGGCGACATCGTCCGCGACGACCGATCTGTCTGCGCCCGTATCAACCACGAAACGGTAGGGGCCCTTTCCGTCGATGGTGGTCTCCAGCATGAGCCGATCAGCCATGTCGGTAAAACCGTCGATCAGGTCGGGAGGCGTCGTTATCAGTTGAGCGTGCGGCGCATCGGCCCGCGCGAGTGACGGCGCAAGGGCAAGCGCGGATGCGCCATATGCCAGAAGGCGCCTGCGCGAGAAATCGCTCAACATGACCGCCTCCATCCCTGCGAAAGCCGCAAGACTCTATCACAGGCAGTGCCCGCAGCCGAGGTCACATTGCTGTCAGAATTGCGCCGGCTCGGCGTTGTGCGCCACTGTCGCCGGGCGGCGGAACGGTTAAGGCAGATGAACGACACGGCTTCGGGGTTCAAGGCGGTTGCCAGGCTCTACAACGCGCTGATGACCGGGCTCGTGCTCACGCTCGTCAGCCGCAAAGGCGCAGGCGATGCACGGCGTTTCGTGTTCGCCCATTTCCGCCGCCAGCACCTCGAAAAGTTCCTGCCTGGATTGAAGAAGCTCGGCCTCGACTGCCTGCCGAATGCGGTGGCCTGCGCGCAGTATCATTATTTCTCGAATGCGCTAGGCGGCGTGAAGACAGAGTATTTCGCCGAATCCGACACGAAGGCCTGGGTGCGCTATCCGCCGCCGCGCTGGATCTGGCAGGGCACGGCGATCTGCGCCGTGCCGCGCGAAGTCAACGAGGCCATGCTGCACGGCTGGCACGGCCATAACGGCGTTTCGCTCGGCAATCCGCGTCTCGGCTTTGTCTGCACGGGGCAAACAGTTGAAGGCGATGCCGGTCTTGAGGGCTATTACCTCGACTATGGCCGCGAGATCGCGCCAGAAGAGCGCGTCCGTTTCACCAACGAAAAACCGCCGCGCTACGACGCAGCCACTGCGCCGAAACTCGACAGCACGGATTGGCCGGAAGAACGCCTGCGCAAGGTCGAGCGCTCCTATGCGATGGAATATGTGCGCTCGCTACTGCCGGTAACGCAGGACCTGTTCGGCACGGAGGAAGCGAGCGCGCTGGTCGGGCGAACCGCACGGCTGATCGGGTTGCAATTCTTCGAGGAAACTGCGGGGTTGATCGCCGCGCCGGATTTTGTGCATTACCTTGCAGCCATCGCTTCGACCCAGGGTGAAAACGTGGAAATTCGCGACGGCGCCGTCCTGCAGCGCGGATGGAAATTGATGCAGGGCGTCTCGCTCGCGGATCGCAGTGCTGCGTTCAAAGCGTGGAACGCGCTTTGGGAAGGCGCACTCGCAGCGTATGACCGCGATCTGGCGCTTCATACGCAATTCGACGGCGATACGATCGTCTGGAGAGTTGACCGGCCTAGATAACGATGCCAACGGGGGACATGGACACGAATTCCGCCACGATCAGCCTCAGGGATGTGAACAAGTCATTCGACCGCGGACGCAACTTCGCGGTGCGCGGCGTCTCGCTCGACATCGCGACGGGTGAGTTCGTGGCGGTGGTCGGCACTTCCGGCTCCGGCAAGACGACGTTGCTCAAAACCATCAATCGCCTGATCGAACCGACATCCGGCATTATCACGGTCGAGAATGAGGATGTGCAGGCGCTCGATCCGTTCCAGCTTCGGCGGCGCATCGGTTATGTGTTTCAGGGTATCGGCCTGTTTCCGCACCTGACCGTTGCAGAAAACATCGCCGTCACGCCACGCCTTATCGGCTGGGCGAAGGGCGAGATCGACGCCCGCATCAATGAATTGCTCGATCTCGTGCAGTTGCCGCGCGAAACGCGCGACCGTATGCCCTCTACATTGTCGGGCGGCCAGCGCCAGCGTGTCGGTGTGGCGCGTGCGCTGGCGGCGCGGCCGCATATCGTGCTGATGGACGAGCCGTTCGGCGCGCTCGATCCGATCACGCGCGATTCGCTGGCGCGAGAATATCGCGCGGTGCATCGCGAACTCGGCCTCACCACGGTGATGATCACCCACGACATGTTGGAAGCGATGCTTCTGGCGGATCGCATCGCAGTGATGGCGAAGGGTGAGATCGTCGAGGTGGGGACTCCGCACGATCTCCTCAACGATCCCAAGAACGACTATGTGCGCGAGTTGATCGACGTGCCGCGCCGGCAGGCGAGCGAAGTCGAACGGCTGGCCGGGGGGCGCCCCTGATGGATGCGCGGATCGCGAGCGCCTGGGCCGTGCTGCCGGATTATCTCGGCCAGCACGTGCTGTTGAGTGTCACCGCGCTCGCCATCGGATTGTTTGTCGGCCTGTCGCTCGCCATCATTGGCGTATGGTCGCCGCGTTTGCGCTGGTTCCTGCTGACGGCGACGGGATTGATTCAAACCATTCCCGGCCTTGCGCTGCTGGCGCTGTTCTATCCGCTGCTGCTGGCGCTGTCGGCGCTCACCGAACGGTTCTTTGGCGTGACGTTTTCCGCGCTCGGATTCCTGCCGTCGCTGTTGGCATTGGCGCTCTACAGCATCCTGCCGATCCTGCGGAACACGGTAACGGGCATTCTGGGTGTCGATGACGCCGTGCGGGAAGCCGCGCGCGGTGTGGGTATGACGCCCGCGCAGCGCCTGTTCAAAGTGGAATTGCCGCTCGCCATGCCTGTCATCATGGCGGGCATCCGCACGGCGGCGGTGTGGGTGATCGGCACGGCCACACTTTCCACGCCCATCGGGCAAACGAGCCTCGGCAACTACATCTTCACCGGCTTGCAGACGCAGAACTGGGTGTTCGTCGTTTTCGGTTGCGTCGCGGCGGTGGTGCTGGCGCTGGTGGTGGATCAATGCCTGGCGCTGGTCGAACGCGGCTTCGCGCGGCGCAACACGCTTCTCAAGGCGTTGGGCGGCGTGGGGCTGGCTGCGGTATTGCTTGCAAGTCTTCTGGTCGGCCCGGCACGCGGCGGCTCGCACTATGTCATCGGCGGCAAGGCGTTCGTGGAGCAATATATTCTGGCTGCCTTGATCGACGAGCGGCTGGACGCTGCCGGAATGGACGCAACGCACCGCGTAGGCCTTGGATCGACGGTGATCTTCGATGCGCTGGCGGCCAACGAGATCGACGCCTATGTCGATTACACCGGCACGATCTGGACGAACTTCATGCACCGCCGGGAAACCGCGTCGCACGAAAAGGTGCTGGCGGGAGTGGGCGCATGGCTGAAACGCACGCGCGGCATCACCATGCTGGGGCCGCTGGGTTTCGATAACGCCTATGCGCTGGTGATGCGGCGAGATCAGGCCGAACGTCTCCACATCCATTCCATCGCCGACCTCGCGCCCTATGCGGGACGGTTCTCGATTGCGGGCGACTACGAATTCTTCGAACGGCCCGAATGGAAGGCGCTCAAGAAAGCTTACGGACTTAATTTCCGCGAAACGCGCGAGATGCAATCCACATTCATGTACCGGGCGGTCGCGGACGGTGCGATCGACGTGATCTCCGGCTACACCAGCGACGGCCAGATCGCGCAATACGATCTCGTCGTGCTCGACGATCCAAAACAATCGCTGCCGCCTTACGATGCGATCCTGTTGCTCTCGCCGCGCCGGGCGGAGGATGCGAAGTTCCGCAGTGCACTCGAACCGCTTATCGGGCGCATCTCGACAAAGCGGATGCGCGAAGCGAATCTCAGCGTCAGCCGTGCGGCGGACCAGCGCACGCCGGAACAGGCTGCCGAGGAATTGTGGCGCGACATCGCCAAATAAACCCCGCTGCACGGGGTAAATTGCAATTCATCCCTATTTTCGCCGCGATTTGCGTCAAAAAAGTTGCATTACGGTCCCCATGGGGTTAGGACCGCATCACTTGTTTTTCCTGGAGAATTTTGCCGCGCGCGAGCGGAGAGAGAGGGATGGTGACTGCTGCCACAACTGCACAGACGGACGATTGCCGTTTTGAATTGCTCAATCGGGATAAGGCGAATTTCGACCGCATCTATGAATTGCCGGATCCACGTGAATATTTGAGGGTGCTCGGGGGATTGGATTATGTGATCCCCGATCTCGCGAAAGGCATCCTACGGTCGCTGATCGCGCGTTGTGCGCGCGCAAAGGGACGACGGGTCAAAGTCCTTGATCTCGGCTGCTCCTACGGCATCAACGCCGCGCTGGTACGTTTTCCCCTCGACATGCAGGGCATGGCGCATCGCTATAATCATGTCTCCATGCACGGCCTTTCCACCGACCAGCTTCTGAAGCTGGACGTCAACTATTTCGGCTCATGGCCGGAACAGGTGAATGCAAGTTTCATCGGCCTCGACGCATCGGAGGCAGCGATAGATTACGCGAAATCGGTGGGGCTGATCGAAAGCGGGATCGCTGCGAATTTCGAAACCGGCGAAGCGTCCGACGAACAGAAGGCGGCGCTTCAAGACGTCGACATCATCGTCTCGACGGGCTGCGTGGGATACGTCACGGACAAGACGTTCCATCGCCTTCTCGCCATGCGCGCAAAGGGAAATGCGCCTTGGGTGGTAAGCTTCGTCCTGCGCATGTTTCCTTACGACGCCATCGAGGCCGAATTGGCGCAGCTTGGTCTGGTGACGGAAAAACTCGGCGGCGTGACGTTCGTACAACGCCGCTTCCATTCGGAATCCGAGCTGGAGGCGACACTCAAGGCGGTACAGGCGCGCGGCCTCGACCCGCAGGGCAAGGAGACCGACGGGTTGTTCCACGCTGAGCTTTTCGTGTCGCGGCCGGAAGCCGAAGTTCGCGACAATCCGTTGAGCGAAATCGTATCGGTCACCAGCGGGGAAAACCGGCGTTATGGACGGCGCTACCGCTGGGGATCGCGCAAAGCCCGGCTGATGCAGTGAGCCGGAGACGACAAGGGAGAAGTCTATGAGTGACGAAAGCGAAAAGAAGATATTTGGCCTCAAACCATTGTGGCTCGCCATCGCGGCGACCGTTGTCGTGCTGGCGGCAGTGGGCGCCTATTTTGCGCTAGGAAAATCGGGCATCGCGCACAAGGCGGTGACGGGCGGCACGCAGTCCGCAAGCGCCGAAGCCACTCCGGACGGCGCCTGCGGCACGGCACTGGCGCGCGTACGCGATTATGGCGTGGTGCCCTACAATTCGACCCTTTCCGGCGATGCGGACGGAACGAAGAACGCCAATGGCCGCGTCGAATGCGCGGCGGTTCATGGCGACCAGACCTATTCGATGACGGTGAACCTGAATTGCGACAACCTCTCCGATCCGAAATGTCTGGAGATCTATCGGGTGACCCAGGGCGACGGGAATGCGTTGTTCCAGAAACGGCCTTATTCGTTCTAACCCAGAACGTCCGACGCTTCGGGGTGCTTGGCGAACCAGCCTTTGGCGAAAGGGCAGGTGGGAGTGATGGAAAATCCCTCCCGCCGCGCCATTTCCACAATGCCCTGCATCAGCCGCCCCGACGTGCCTTTGCCGCGCAGGGCCGGATCGGCTTCGACATGGGGAATGGATACCGAATGTTCATGTCGCCGATAGGTGGCAAACGCCAGGTGATCGTCTTCCACGAGCTCGAAGCGGCTCAAGGCCTTGTTGTCGGTCACGGGCATCGGGCGCATCCTTGCTGGGCTTCGGGCGTTTCGCTGAGGGTATATCCGTAAAAGGCAATGCGATGAAAAAATTTCTCCAAACCGGTGCGTTCCTTGTGATGGCGGCAGCTCCTGCTCTTGCGCAGCCTGAGTTTACAACCAAACCCGCCGAAACACCTCCACCGCCCGCGAACATGAGCTGCGACGACTTGATGACCAATGCCGAACTCAAGCTGCAGACAGTGATCGACGCCGACAAGAAGGAAGCGGCGATGAAGCACATGAAGGCAGCCGAGGACGCCATCACCAAGAACGACCCCGACACCTGCAAGGCAGAGGTGCAGAAGGCGATAGACTCCGCAAGCTAGCCGTAGCGGCGCGCGGCTTCCTGCGTGAGCCCCATCGCGACGGAGAGGAAATCCGATCCCTCCGCAGCCATGGCGGCGGGCGCGGCGCTTGCAATGGCGTGACGCACGGCTGGAACGCGGCTCGATCCTCCCGTGAAGAAAATCGTCTGGATCGCATCTGGCGCAACACCTGCATCGGCGATGCATTCGCGCACAATCGTGCGAAGACGGTCTGTTTTATCCCGGATCGAATCCTCGAAGTCCGCACGCGCGATTTCGCCGCCGAGACCGCGTTCGAGGAAATCGAGCGGCAGCACCGTGCGATCTTCGTTTGACAGCGCGATCTTCGCATCTTCGACCGCGAATGCGATGCGATGGCCGAGCCTTTGATGGACGGTCTTCTGCAGTCGCGCCACCTTTTCCGGCGCTTGCGACTGAGCCAGCACTTCGCGGATCTCGCGCTCCATCTTGGTCGTGTAGGTGAAATTGATCGTGGCCCAGGTTGCCAGTTCAAAATAGACGCCTGCCGGCATCGGTAGATTCTTTTCGATCAGGAAGGTGCCGAGTCCAAGCAGCGGCATCACCGCGGCAAGGCTTAACCGCGTATCGAAATCCGTGCCCCCGATTCGCACGCCGCCATTGGCGAGGATGTCGCCGGAGCGGTCGGGCAGGGCGCGCCGCTCCGGCCCGATGCGGATGATCGAAAAGTCCGACGTGCCGCCGCCGATGTCGGCGACCAGCACCAGTTCTTCGCGGTTGGCCGTTTCTTCATAGTGGTAGGCGGCGGCGATGGGCTCATAGACGAACGAAACATCGCGAAATCCGATCTTCTTCGCGATGCGTTCCAGCGTGGCCTGGGCTTTGGCATCGGCTTCGTCGTCACCGTCGACAAAGCGAACCGGGCGGCCATGCACGACGGCCGAAATCTCTTTACCCACAAAGTATTCAGCCTTGGTCTTGAGGTGGCGCACGAAGATCTCCACCACCTCGGTAAGCGCCATGGCCTTTCCCGCCACCACGGTTTTCTCGTCGATCAAGGGTGAGCCAAGGATGGTCTTCAGCGCTCGCATCAAGCGGCCTTCGGCTTGGCCGATATAGGTGTCGATGGCGTCCGCCCCGAACTGCACGCGGCCCTTGTGCTCGTAGTCGAAGAACACCGCACTCGGGATCAGGGTCGCGTCGCCCTCGACGGGCGCGAGCGAAAGGCCATCGTCGCGCGCTACGCCGATGGCGGAATTGGATGTGCCGAAATCAAGGCCGCAAGCGATCATGGAATTGCCTCTTCGTTACCGGAAGGGGCACCCATCTAGTACAACAAAACCGGCCTTGCCAGACTGTTTGACGGCACCTAAACTGTAGCAACGCATGAGGGATCGGCGAAAACGCCGATCCCTCATTTCGTTTGTATACGGATCGATCAGAAGATCACGTAGCCGCCGTCGATCACAAACGTGTCGCCCGTGTGATAGGCCGCCGCGTCGCTGGCCAGATAAACGGCGATGCCGCCGAAATCTTCCGGCTTGCCCCAGCGGCGCATCGGCACGCGCGGCAGGACCTTTTCGGCGAAAACCGCATTGTCCTGCATGCGTTGCGTCATGTCGGTCGCGATCCAGCCGGGCGCAATCGAATTGGCGCGAATACCGTAACGCGCAAGCTCCACCGCCAACGCGCGCACCATCGACAACACCGCACCTTTCGAAGCGCCATAGGCAGCGTTGCGCGCAGCCCCTTCGATTCCCGCGGTGCTTGCGACTGCGATCAGCGATCCGCCCGCATCTTTGTTCTTCGCGCGCTCCTGCATGTGCTTGGCCGCTTCGCGGAAAGTCCAGAACACGCCTTCCTCATTGACGCCGTGAACCTTGCGGAAGAGTTCGGTCGAAAGTTCGGTCAGCGGCGCACCGCCGCCGATGCCGGCATTGGCGATCACGCAATCGACCCGGCCCATCAGAGAGACGGCCGCTTCCATCCCCTCCACGACCTCGGCCTCATTGGCCACATTCATCTTGCGGGAGGCGACCCGCCTGCCATAGGCGGCGAGTTTCTTGCCGGCGGCGGCATTCTTCTGTTCGTTTGTTCCCCAGATCACGACGTCGGCGCCCGCCTGCGCCAGTGCCTCGGCCATGCCAAGGCCGATTCCCCCGTTGCCGCCGGTAACAAGGGCGACTTTCCCGGTAAGGTCGAAAGGTCGATACATGCATTCCTCCTGTTTCTGCCGGACGGCAGGGTAGAGGCCCCTTTTCCGGGGGGCAATGAACGGCCTTGGCTTCGCCCACAATTCGCCACGGAATTGAGATGTGGTATGGGCGTTGGGGCTGATTTGACCGGACCGCGCTCGAGCGCGCCGGTAACCTGTGGGGTTGCCCCAGCCGCGTCCTCGGCTGGGCTTCAAGGAGTTGGACGCATGAAGCGCTTTGCCGCCCTTCTGGCGGGGCTAGGTCTTTTCGTTTTTCTGGCGGGCGGTGCGTATGCCGCCGACGATAGCTTGAGCATCGCGGCCAACGCGGCTTTCCTCGCCAACAACGCACGGCAGCCCGGCGTGAACATTCGTCCCAGCGGATTGCAGTACAAAATCATCAAGAGCGGTTTCGGCAAACGTCCCGGCCCGCGCGACAGCGTGACCTGCTACTACAAAGGCCAACTCATCAACGGCAAAGTCTTCGATGCGACCGAGCCCGGCTTTCCCGCGAACTTCACCGTCAACGCACTCATCCCCGGCTGGACCGAAGCGCTGGAACTGATGCGCGAGGGCGATCGTTGGGAACTTGTGGTGCCGGCCAATCTTGCATATGGCGAACGTGGAGCAGGGGACGGCAACATTCCGCCGAACCAGACTCTCGTCTTCGACCTCGAAGTGCTGACTGTGACGCCCGCGCCGCCGGAAAAACCGGAGGACAAGGATCAGAGTCCGGGCGGAAGCGGAGCACAAGACTAATAAGCCATGGCACGTTACTGGCCATCCTTCCTGACCGGCGGACGTATCCGCATCGCCATCGCGCTGATCTTCGTGGTGGCGGCGAGCGCAATGTATTGGGCGAGCCGCGACTATGCGGTGATCGCGCCCGATTGGGACGGGCAGGTGCGCGGGCTTTCCTATAGCCCCAGCCATCTCTTCAACGAGAAAGACCACGAATGGGTCAGCCCGGAACATATCGATCGGGACATGGCGCAGCTTTCGCAGCTGACCGGCCGCATCCGCACCTACACGGTGTCTAACGGCCAGGATCGCGTGCCGGAAATCGCGCGGCGCCATGGGCTGACTGTCTCGCTCGGCCTTTGGATCAGTTCCGATCTGGAGATGAACGAGAAGGAGATCGAGACCGGCATCAAGGTGGCGCTTGCCAACAGGCGCACGGTCGATCGCGTGATCGTCGGCAACGAAGCGATCCTGCGCGGCGACGTCACGGTAGACCAGATGAACGGCTATCTGAAGCGCATCCGCGCAGCGCTTCCCTATCGCATCAAGGTGACGACGGCCGAGCCATGGTCGACATGGCTGCTCAATCCCGAACTGGGCGAGAACGTCGACATCATCTTCATCCACCTGCTGCCTTATTGGGAAGGAATCTCCGCGCGCGACGCGCTCCCGTTCCTCGGCCGCGCCTATCAGCACGTTGTCGACGAATTCCCCGACAAACCCATCACCATCGGCGAAGCGGGCTGGCCGTCGGAAGGCCGCACCAAGAAACAGGCCGAAGCCTCGCTCGCCAACGAAGCCTATTTCATCCGCAACTTCGTCAAGCTCGCGATGGAGAAGGGCTGGGACTATTACCTGATCGAGGCCTACGACCAGCCCTGGAAGGGCGGCAATGAAGGCGCGGTCGGTGCCTATTGGGGCCTGTTCGACGCCAATGGCACGCCGAAATTCCCCTTCATGGGAATGCTGCGAACCTTCCCCGAATGGCGCACCTACGCATCGCTCGCCGCCGCGATCACGCTGATCCTTGGCTTGCTGATCCTCGGGCGCATGCCGCGCGTGCGCCAGCCCGGTTACATCGTCATGGGCGGTCTCGTGGCCGTGGTCACCACCGGCCTGTTAGTGCTGATAGACGCCTCGACGCTCGAATATATCGAGCCCGCCGATATCGCGATGATCGCGGCCATGACGCCCTTGGTGCTTCTCGCCTCCACGGTGATCCTCACCGAAGGGGTGGAACTGGCATCGAGCTTGTGGCGCGTCGAGCGACGACGTGTGCTCGCCGCCATCCCCGAGACCGCGCCGCGTATTTCGATCCATGTGCCGTGCTATAATGAGCCGCCGGACATGGTGATCGATACGCTGAATGCCGTGGCGCGTCTCGATTACGAGAATTACGAAGTCATCGTGCTCGACAACAACACGCCCGATCCCGCCGTGTGGCAGCCCGTTCAGACGCATTGCGAGGCTTTGGGAGATCGCTTCCGCTTCTTCCACTACGACAATGTGAAGGGCTTCAAGGCGGGCGCGCTCAACATCGCGCTCGAACTGACCGATCCCTTCGCGCAGTACGTCGCGGTGATAGACAGCGACTATCAGGTGGATCCGTCATGGCTGCGCCGCGCGCTGCCGTATTTCGCGTCGCCCAAGGTCGCGCTGGTGCAGGGGCCGCAGGATTATCGCGACGGCGCCGAAAGCATCTTCAAGTCGATGGCTTTCGAAGAATATCGCGGCTTCTTCCAGATCGGCATGGTGGAGCGCAACGAACACGACGCCATCATCCAGCACGGCACCATGACCATCGTGCGCAAGAACGCGCTGGAAGAGGTGAACGGCTGGAGCACCTGGTCCATCACCGAAGACACCGAACTCGGCCTCAAGCTGTTCGAAGCGGGCTACAGCGCCGCCTATATCAGCGACAGCATGGGCAAGGGCGTGATCCCCGATACGCTTTCCGCGTTCATGTCTCAGCGTTACCGCTGGGTCTATGGCGCGATGCAGATCATGAAACGTCACGCAGGCCCCATCTTCCTCGGCGGCAAGAAGCTTTCCTGGGCGCAGCGCTATCAATTCCTCTCCGGCTGGCTGCCATGGATTTCCGACGGCCTTGGAATGCTCGTGACGTTCGCAGCCCTTATCTGGACCGTGTTGATGACGGTGGCGCCGCGCTACTTCGACGTGCCGATGTCCGCACTGTCTGCCTCCGCGCTCGCGCTGTTCCTTGCCAAGACTCTCAAGACGCTGCTGCTTTATCCGCAGAAGGTGCGCTCTGGCGTGCTGGGTGCGGTGATGGCGTCGGTTGCCGGGCTTTCGCTCACCCACACGGTGGGCAAGGCGGTGCTCGCCGGTCTGTTCACCTCGAAGAAGCCGTTCCTGCGCACACCCAAATGCGAGAACCAGGCATCCATCCGCGAAGCGCTGCGCCTTGTCTGGCAGGAGACGACGCTGCTCGCACTTGGCTCACTTGCGTTGCTGGCGATGGTTTTCGTCAACAGCGGGCTCGAAGACCCTGCCGCGATGCTCTGGATGACAATGCTCGCCGTGCAGACGCTGCCTTACGCTGCCACGGTCGCCACCGCCGCCCTGAGCGCACTGTCGAACGCCAAACCCAAAGCGACGGAGAGGGTGCCCATGCCATCGCCTCCGCCACCGGCACTGAAAGCGGCGTAAGCCTGCCTCCCCCTACGCGGGGAGGTCGACATCGCGAAGCGATGGCGGGTGGGGGGGAGCTTCACTCCCCCCGCTTGGCTTCCTGCCAAAGCGCTTCCATCTCATCGAGGCTCGCCTCGGCAGTCGTCCGCCCCTGCGCCGCCAGCGCCGCTTCGATAGCCCCGAACCGCCGTGTGAACTTGACATTGGCCGCGCGCAGCGCAGCCTCGGGATCGACCTTCATGTGCCGGGCCAGATTGGCGGCGGCGAACAGCAGGTCGCCGAACTCCTCCTCGATCTTGGCACTGTCAGCGCCTTGGGCATGAGCCTCCGCGATCTCGGCGGCTTCCTCGACAATCTTCTCGACCACTTTCGGCGCAGAATCCCAATCGAATCCGACTGTTGAAGCACGCTTCTGAAGTTTTACTGCACGCAAAAGAGCGGGCAGGGCACGCGGAACGTCATCCAGAAGCCCGCCCGAAGCCTTGGCCGCGCGCTCGCGCTTCTTGTGGTCTTCCCAGGCCAAGGTCTGCGCCTCGGCCGTCTCGATGCCGTCCACGCCGCCGAACACATGGGGATGCCGCCGCAGCATCTTCTCGCAGACCGTCGCCACGACGTCCTGAAACCCGAACAGCCCACGTTCCTCGGCCATGCGGGCATGGAAAACGACCTGAAAGAGCAGGTCGCCCAATTCATCCTTCAGCGACGCCCAATCGCCATCCTCGATGGCCCCTGCAACCTCATAGGCTTCCTCGATCGTGTAGGGCGCGATGGACGCGAAATCCTGCTCGCGATCCCATGGGCAGCCGGTTACGGGATCCCGCAAACGCCGCATAATCTCGAGCAGCGACTCGATATTCGGTTTGTCTGTCATGGGCCGATTGAAAAGAGATGCGCGCGGGCGGGCAAGGGCACGGGTGAGGGCGGTCTGACATGCACACAGCCAGGAAAGACCTCACGATGCAGGCGTTCGACAGGCTGGGCCTAACCGGCCGCAACCGCCGCCTTGCCATCTATTGGCTCTCGCTGTGGGACGGCGACCGGATGCCGGCACGCGCCCAATTCCAGCCCGCGGCGGTGCGCGCCTTGCTGCCCAGCATCGGCAGCCCAGAATTTCAGCGGCAGACCTTTAGAACTTTGGAAATCGCGAGGGTGCAGGATGAGCTCATGCACTATCACTCAGCGAGATGGGCGACCGAGTGGATTGCGTTCCTTGTAGGCGCCCCAACGTTCTACGTCTTGCTTCGCGTCGCCGATTGGTGGTCCCGAAAATTCCCACGCCCCCAAAACAGCAATGACTGCCTGCCCCAAAAGGAGCGCCCACGGCAGAGGTAGGGCGCCGCCGGCCGCTGACTACCCGCAGGCGTCAATTTATCGTATAAGTAATAGTAGCTGAATTGACCAAGTAACGCCTTGGGAAACATCAGCATCGAAAACCTCCGTTCTCGCGAATTCATCATTAATCGCGAAACATTGGAGGTTTCATCATGGAAGCTGATCCGTACAGCACCATCGTTCTAATCGAACTGACCATAGCAGAAATCGTGGCACTGCTCGCGTGCGCTGCACGCAATCGGCAGGTCATGCCGCTGGCACAACGCCGCGCGCTTAGCACGGCGATGTATCGTCTCTCAACGCGCGGATTACAGCGCGCCGGTCGGGCGGGGTGATGTCATGTACCGCATCATCACCGAACGTGAAGGCCGCGCGTTTTTCTATGCCGGTCAATTCACGTGGACTGACGAACCTCAACGCGCGCTGCTGTTCTCCACGCGGGCATTCGCGCAACAAATGCTCGCGATCCTTCGCGACATGGCGGACAGCGCAAGCCGTTCTGCTGTCCTGCAGGGGGTGTGAGCCGTGAACCTCACGCCCAAACTTCCCAAAGGTATCCGCAACAACAATCCCGGCAATCTGCGCGCGGCGTGCTGGTCGAAATCGCGCACCCATCTAAACGATGGGTTCGCGACGTTCGACACGATGCATGAAGGCCTGACAAATCTCGCCTGTTGCGTGTGGCAGTTCTACGATCATTTGAAGCTGAACACGGTCGCTTCATTCGTCAGTCGCTACGCGCCTGCCTCTGAAAACGACCTATACGCTTACGAACAATTCATGGCCCATTGGATGGGCATGGGGTGGGGCGGCGCAAACTTCAGCGACACCGAATTATACAACGTGGCAAAAGCGCAGCGCTGGATCGCTGGCATCGTCAGAATTGAAAACGGTGTGCCGTCTCCATCCATGAAGCGCGGTCACGAATGGTGCAGTAACGCGGAAATCCTCTCGGCCATGACCGAAAGCGGCTATTGGGGCGCACCGTGATTACCGTCCGTGGGAAGGCAATCACGCGGATCACATTCGAGACCAAGGCGAACTTCGCTTACGTCATGGTCGAGGCGTTCGCCGATGACGGCGAACGCCTCATGTCACGCTGTCTGTTCAAACCGTTCTGGCGTGATTTGTGGCGGCGTCTCGCCGAAGCCTGCGAGCGCGAAACGCGATGACGGTTTGCGGCGGCTGGTCGCTGGTCAATTGCGCGGGGCCAGTCACGCGCGCCATCACGCTTTGGTGTCGCTCTTGGCAGTGTGCCGATTGCGCGCCGTTTCGGATTTCCGCGTTGAAACGTTTCGGTCGCGACGGTCGCCCAACCACGTTCTTGACGCTGACGGTTAATCCCCGCCACGGACAATCGCCGGAGGAACGCGCGGCTGAACTGTCGAACGCTTGGAAAATTGTCGTGAAGCGTGCGCGGCGCAAATTCACGAAAGAGCCGCTCGAATATCTCGCGATCTTCGAGGCTACGAAAAAAGGTGAACCACACCTCCACATTCTGATGCGTGCACCGTTCATCCCGCAAAAGTGGCTCTCGCAGACAATGGATGAACTGATAGAAGCGCCAATCGTTGATATCCGCCGCGTAGGCTCGGCGAAAAACGCGGCTTCCTACGTCGCGAAATATGTCGGCAAAGGTCCGAAGCCATTCGCTTCGCTAAAACGCTACTGGTGCTCCAAGGGCTACCAGGTCGACAACAAACGGCCGGCGAAATCCGATGATCCATGGGGCAGGGGATGGCGGGTCTGGAAGGAGCCGCTGATCTCGATCCGGGATATTCTATGTCAATGGGGTGGGGCTGTTTTCTGGCATGGCGAGTACGATTTTTCCTATGTGGGGCCTGACGGCCACAGTCCAGACGGATAGAACGCCCCTATGACCCCCCTCACACTCATTCGCCCTTCGGGTGACCCTGCCGGGACAACTGGCCAAAGAGGCCAGTTGTCTAAGACCGGCAGGGTCATTCGTGTTCGGGGGGTGGGTTCGACCCGCTCCCAGAGCAGGCCCCAAGTGTCCTCCGCTGCGCTCCGTCCGGGCCTGCTCCGGGGCCCCTCCGCAGGTCGAACCCACCCCCCGAACACGAACGAAGTGAGTGTGAGGGGGGTCATAGGGGCTTTATTTTGCACGGATCGGGCTGCAAACCCGCTGTTAGACCGCACGGCGGGCTCGCTGCGCTCGCCCGCCGAACTGATCTCGGCTGGCGCCTCGCCCTTAAACGAGGTCGATTGTAAATCTCGTTTACACACCCCTAGTTAACTCGATCCGCGAGAGATGAACGCGCCGCGAACTCGCTCGCTGGGCGCGTCTGGCGGTCACCGGGACGGGCTTTCCGGCGACCCCTCGCGGTGCCTTCGGCCCGCTCGGACTGCCGCCTCAGCCCGGCGCGCGTGGGCCTGTCGGCCCACGCGCGCTGATCCGGGCGAAGCCCGGCCCGCAAAACTTAGTAGGGTGTGGCGCCCTTGACACACCGCAACCTATAGACGGAAGGTCAGTGATCCTGACCTATGGGAGGCATAGGAACTTGGATCAACTCGAGAAGGGAATCATCGTGATCAAGCTGCTCGTGTTCATCGCCGGAATTGTCCCGGAAACCGCGACCATCATCCACAATGCCGAGCAGGCATGGATGGCGGCCACGGACACCCAGGACAAAATCCGCGTGATCGTCGCCGCTGTTGAAGACTTCCTCGCGAAGCTTCGGACAGCTCTGTAACCATCCGCACACGGACGGCTTTCCGGCCGGAAAGCCGTAAGCATCCTAACCAACCACTGAAAGGCTCACACCATGGCAAAAACTACCGCACCCCTGCTGTCGTTCGAAGGCTCCGGCCAAATCGGTAAGACGCAGGTCTACTCGAAATGGCGCGGCGTCTCCTACGCGCGCCGTTACACGATCCCGAACAATCCGAACTCCGATAGCCAGAAGGCCACGCGCGGCGTGTTCTCGTGGCTGGCAGGTGTCTGGAAGCAGATGGACCCCAATGTGCAGGCGGTCTTCACGCTGTTCGCGAAGGGTCGTCCGTTCACGAACCGCAACGCCTTCGTGTCGAAAAACCTCTCCGGTTTGCGCGGCACGGATGCGGTGCCTGCCACGACGCTTGCGGCGGGTATCATGTCGCCCGGCGCGAATGCCGGTCTTGCGGCTGCGTCCATCGTGACGGCGGATCACGCCGATCACACCTTGGACGTGACGGTCAATCCGCCCGATGTGCCGGACGGTTGGACGGTGGTCAAAGTCCACGTGCTCGCCTTCGTTCAGGCGAACGCAAACACCTCCGAGGTCTACACCTCGTACTACGGCAGCGCGGCGGCTGATCCGTGGCTGGTGAACCTCGCGGGCAAAGGCGCCGCGACGTACGCCGTCTTCGGCTTCGTGGAATACACCAAGCCGGACGGATCGACCGCTTACAGCCCGTCGCTGTATGCCCAGCAAATCGTTGCCTAAGGCTTGACAGCCTTCGCAACGTGAAGAGTAGAAATCCCTCGGCGGTAACCCGCCGAGGGATTTTTTATGACCGGTAAAATCAGGGGTCTCCCACAAACGCCGGGCGTCGTGCGGATCAAGGGTTCGCACATGTCGTATTACAGCCCGTTCTATCAACGCTGGATAACGAAATCGTGGCCGAAGGGAAACGGTGGTGATACGCCGCGCCGCGCCGCTGCGCGCGCGGCCTTCATCGACGCAACGCAAAAGATCAAAAGCGCTGCTCCTGAAATGTGGCAGGCGGCAGAGGAATGGGCCAAGAATTCTCCCTATCTCGCACGTGACGTGCTGATGGCCAGCGCGATGGGGACGTTTTCCGAAATCACAATGGCTGACGGTACAACGAAAGTGAGCTTGCGCGTGACCAATCGAACCATACAGCAATTGCTGGACAGCATCGGCTTCCAACCCGGAACGCTGCTGGCACGAACCGCAGATGAATGGCAAGCGCTCTTGCCGGGTGATGCGGGCGACGTGTTGACCATGGACCCTTCCACCGGCTTGCCGGATTGGGCGCCGCCATCAGGTGGCGGCGGCGGCGGATCGCAGTTGATCGCGCAACCCGAAATCCGAGCCATAGGTAACGGCGCGTGGGCGGCGAACGATATAATTCTCACGCCGGTTTTCCTGCAAAGCGGCGCGAAAATTCATGGAATCGGATGTTATCCAGCGGCAACAAATGCCGCGATAAGTTGGTCAGTCGGCATCTATGCCGGAACGCTGACCACGGTCACCGGCTTACTGGTCACCGAAGCGGCAACGCCGGGTTGGCTAAAGGATGTGCCGAATATTCACGAACTCGCGACACCGCTTCCAATCGTGACAGACGGTCTCTATTGGGTCGGCGTCTGGGCAAACGCTTCAACCGCAATATGGGGCCAGACGTGCCGCCAGGCATTCTGGTCGCAAGCCGGTGGCGTATGGCCAAACCCGGGAGCAGCACCGTCATTCAACAACAACGGCGCGGCGATATTCGCCGTTGTCGAACCGCCAGCGGCCTAAGCCATGCCTTACGCTCCACCGCTATTCGAACACCTCGCGAAAAGCGCAAAGATCATAACGCGCGTTCTCGAAATGCCGTGCGCTGATCCAATCACCGTCTACCTCGAAGCCGCCGAAGCTATCGCTGGCGGCATCATCTGGGGTTACGTCACACCTGATCCGAAAGAGGTCTATCATCAAGTTGCCGGTGAGCCTCTGGTACACAGCATCAGGGAACATTTTCATGACGCCTTCGACGCAACGGGCGGAAGCTTTAAAGCCACACGCCGTTGGATCGGAAAATTCTTAGGCGCAACGGACCGCTTCGTGTGGTGGCAATTTCTCGCCGCATCGGCGGAACAGGGTCTGATCGAAGCGCAGGGCACAATGCGACGACTCGCGAAATGCGACAACTTCCACGATCCAAACTTCGGATCGGGCGGACCGTACATCTTCGCGATCAGTGACAGCGGTGAATGGCACAACGCCAATATCGCGATCACTCAGCCCGAAAGTAAGTTCTATCCAGTCACATCATCATTCATCGAAGCGAGGCCGAACCACACGGCGATGATCGCGGTCAGCGCGCAATTCGAGGACTTCAACGCAATTCCTGTCCCCACAAGCTCAAAGATATGGCGGCACGATACGGGCATGGACCTAGACCGTGATACGAATTGGGAAGGCGGTGTTAGTTCCGGCTTCACCCCGCACGTCTGGTATAAATCAAGAAGCGCGTTCTCTAAGCCGACAATTGTTGAGGCGCAATTCGCCTATTTTGGCGGGGTGCCGCTACCACTGCATGAGGCCTTTCCCATCGCGGACACCGTAAACGGCTATTTCTATTCATAGGAGGTGCATCAATGCTGACGGCAAAAGATATTTCTGTAACGGTGCAACGCTGGTTTCTGTCTCATGGCATCCCATCGCGCACGGAATACACGTTGCCAAATGGACGAAGGCTTGATGTCGCTGGCATCGGAAAAACCGGCTACCTCGCGGGCGTCGAGATCAAGCTCGATGCGCGCGATCTCAACCGCGATCTGAAGTGGCCGGTATATCTGCAATTCTGCAAAGTGTTTTACTTCGCTGTGCCGGTCGGCTTTCCGCTCGATATCATTCCCGAAAAATGCGGCATCCTCGTCAGCGACGGAACCACGTGCAGGCATTTGCGGGGATTGACCGAAACAAAGAGGTTTCGGCAATCCGTGCTCTTGCGCGCGTAGCCGCGAAGCCGCGTCTCCGCCCTTCGGGCTGCGATCACTCCCCGAAGGGCAGGGCACAACATATAGATGATTGGTCAGCGATCCTGACCATTTGCAAAAAACCCAAGATGTTGATCTGTCTCTGCCGGATAGCGTGTGTCGGCTCGCTATGCGTCAAACCGCCATTGGCGGTTCCTTCACTACGTTTCGGCCCTTCGGGTGACGCGCGATCCGACACACGCTATGGGCTGGGATGATGTTAAGCGCGCGACTGCTGCGCTCAACATCGTCAAGGAAAGGTCATTGGCAATGATCACGTTTACGGTCGCCTTGGCACTGGCTTTCATCGAAGCCCATAGATGGCTGATCGTGCTCGGAATGCCGGTGCTGTTCATCTGGATGGCCAGTCGGTCATTCCGCAGGCTTTAAACAGAGGAGATTGAACGCCGGAACTGCGCGAGACCATGGGTTTTTCGTATAAGTAATATTATGGGAAATAGTCGGGCGATTGCCTTAGGGACGCCCGGCAGCGATGGAACCAAAAGCCGGCGCTTGTCGATGAGGATGACGCCCGTCGGATGGCTCGCAAGTCCTAATTGAACAACCGCTCGACCAAAAAAACACCCGCTAGCACCGCGATAAAGTCGACCACCACGATAGGAGCCAACAAAATTGTTGGCTTTACGTCGATCCGCCAACCGAAGGACGCTATCAAATACAAGTGTAGAGCGATACACGCGCCTATATAGATACGAAACGACCATTCATTTCTGAGGTCCCATCTAACGCGCATCACCACTGCGATGACGGTAAATGAAAAGGCGGAAACAAGTCCCTTATCTTCCATGCCGAAAAAGGCAAAAATGAACAATATTATTAAGGCGATCCCACCGATAGCGAACGTCCAAAGTTTACCTATCGCTTTCCCGCCGCCGCTGTCGCCTGGCATGTTAGTCGCCCCGCAATATCAAAAAAGCAATTCCTATTTCTTGTTTTGCGCCATTGAGCTGACTTTTCCCATCACCACATCATCCTTCAACGCCCTGTCCTCCAACCGCACCCGCTTAGCAAACCGCCCCTCGATCCTGAATCCCAATCGCTCATAAAGCCGGATCGCATGGCAATTGCCTTCGCGGACCATCAGCTCGAAGCGCGCGACGGCGGGCTTGAGCGATTTCGCGGCGTCGAACATCGCTTCGAACAACGGCCCGTGGCAATGGATTCAGCGTCGTCGAGCCGCGAGGGCCGGATGGTGGTCATGCGCTGCGCGGATCGTCCTTCGGATCGACGTAGTGAAGACCCAATGGCCCGATCGCCATCACCTGCGTGACGTATTCGCCGGATTTGGCGAAATGAAAATGCGGCTGGTCGCCGGGAAGAACGATCACGCTCCCTGCCCCATACGCCGTCAGTTTCGATTCATCGAAGGTCTCGCCGAGCCCGATGTAGAACACGCCCGACATCACCGTGTAGATGCGGTCTTCGGGGTGGCTGTGCGGCATCAACTTCACGCCCATGGGCACCTTCACGCGGACCACATAAGGCCCGGCCTGCGCGGGGTCGCCCACCAGTACCGCCAGCCGCGCCCCGGGCGGGAAGGCCGGGAAGGGTTTCCATTCGATGTCTTCGGGATGAATGGCGACGAACCTGTCCTCGCCCGGCTGATGGAGGCGGTTCGCCGGGCCTGGTGGGGAAGGCTGTGCCATGAGAGTCAGGTCCGGGCTGAGGCGGGCCGGACTGTACGACCGGCAGGGTGCCGGATGAACGGACGACCGCAAATATTTCCGGCCCTGCCCCTTGAAGGGTCCTGTCCTAGTTAGGCCGTATGTGTCCTAATTTATTTCTTGCGTTGTCCTATTTTCATGCAAGGCCCTATTAGTCCTCCGCAAACCTCCTACCGGTTCTCTTGGGGAGAGATAAGAACAACGCCTTGACGAGCTTCGATTTCCGCCACCGTCTCCCATTCGCCGCTTTCCACTTTCACTTGGAATTTCAACATTCCGGGTTCTTGAATTTGAACCACAGCTGGCGGCACCGGGATTGCACCCCGCCCAGCTACTCCTATTTCTACGTTCGCTTTGGCTTGCGCGAGAAAGGCCCCTGTCGGACTTACAATTCTCACCTCAATGTTCACGCTCCCCGTTCCTTCAGCAATCGTTGGCAACCACAATGCAAACGAAACCGGAATTGGAAATTGAACCACGCGAATATCGGCCGAAAAGACGCCGATCAGAATATATTTTCCGTTGATTTCTTGCCGGATGTCTTCGCAAATGACTGCGGGAGATAATTTCAATACGGGCGCGGGCATGGCTTGGCCTTACATTGTTATGCAGCGGCAAACTCAACTCTGGTCGCCGCACTTTCTGCGGCGACGTCGTTTGGACGCCCTAACCAGTGAAGTTCGCTTATGGGATTATAAGCGAAGGATCTGTAGGGGTTGATCATTTTTTCGTCGTAAGCAACCGAGATGGTAATTGACGAAGCCGCTCGTGACTGCGTTAGAGCGTCGTTTTCGAAGCTAGGAACATCAAGTACGTCATCCGATATCTCAGAGACGAATTTGACAACTTCGCTATACGGAACAAATTTAATCGAAAGTCCAACATCAAACGCCGAGGCAATTCTACGCAAAGTCCCTGCTTCAAAATTCTCGTAGTTGGGGTCTTCTAGGCTTGAAATTCTGGATTGTTTCATTCCAGATTTATTTGCCAATTCAGCTTGGGTCCAGCCACGGGATTCACGCATCGCTGCGATTTGTGCTGCAACGGTATTGGAAAGATGGGCGGCTACATAGGAATCCCTATACGCCTTCTTCCTCATCTTCTTCCAAATCGCCGTCATCGTCGTATTGATGAAATTGTACATGTCTCGAATTACCCTTTATGCGTTCGTGTCGATCCTGTGCGGTCTCGATATCGCTTCTGGGGATTTTCCCGCCTTTCTCAATGGCACCGCTTAACAATACGAACTGGCGTTGTCCGCAATAGGTGCCCAATGGGCGGTACTGAACTTTGTTCCCCGTAATGCGCAATTCATAGATCGCATCTGTCCCTCTGTATTTTGACAGCCACTTTTCGGGCCATTTGCTCATGCCTTCCATCTGTTGGAGGCGATAGTCGATTCGTGCTCGGTCCTCATCTGGAAGCGTGTCCAGCCATTCTCTGATCGGGTTTCTGCCGGTCAGCTCAATGTAATCATAGAAAGTCCAGACAGCCATACGCTATCACATAAAAATTATATTAGCGTGAATCCAGCCTTGACTTAATATCATTTATAAGTGATATTAGGACACTCGCTAATGAAAAAGGCCTGTTTTCACAACGGTTTACGTAATGAAAACAGGCCGGAATCAGAGGCGGGGGTAGCAGGTTCGCCGCGGTAGCCCTTACCAAGCGTGCCCGGTCGGTTCGACTCCGACTACCTCCACCAAGAGAGTGGCCCCAACGCTGCGCTAACAGCGCGGGGGCCGATCAGCAACCCAGGGATTTGGCCCCCTGAGACGTGACCGGATGAAATATAAGGCAACTTCCTTACCTCTTCTAGTCGCCCTCAGGGCCTGTCCCCAACCATGGATTGGCCCCATGAACAACCTACCCTTTGAAAAGCAAGTCGAAGCCATTGCCGCCCTGACCGAAGGATGCAGCATCCGGGCTGTCGAGCGCCTTACCAATGTCCACCGGGACACGATCATGCGCCTAGCCGTGCGGGTGGGCGAAGGCTGTTCCAAGCTCCACGGTCGCCTCATGCGCGACCTAAGCGTGAACCGGATCGAACTTGACGAAATCTGGTCCTACGTCGGCAAAAAGCAAAAGAAAGTCACGGCAACAGACACCGACATGGTGGGCGATCAATACACTTTCATCGCGCTGGCCGGAGCGGCCAAGGCGATCATCACCTACCGCACCGGCAAGCGTAACCGGGAAAACACAGAAGCGTTTTGCACCGATCTACGCCGCCGGGTGATCGGAACGCCGGAGATTTCCGCAGATGGCTTCCAAGCCTATCCGTGGGCCGTGTCGCTGGCATTTGGCGAGAACGTCCAATTCGGCGTGGTGGAAAAACACTATGCGGTAAATGCCACGCCAGAGGCCGCCCGCCGCTACAGCCCAGGCGTAGTAGTAGGCGTAAGTAAAAACGCCGTAGTAGGCGCTCCCAAACATATCAGCACGTCTTTTGTGGAACGGCAGAACTTGACGCTTCGCATGTCGCAGCGTCGTTTCACGCGCCTCACGAACGGTTTTTCAAAGAGCTATTTGAACCACTGTGCCAGCGTGGCGCTGTACGTCATGCACTACAACTTTTGCCGCGTGCATGAAGCCCTACGCATTACCCCCGCGGTGCAGTTGGGCGTCACAGATCATGTGTGGTCGATCAGCGAGCTTGTCGAAGCGGCCCTTGATGGGACGCTGCAAAATACCGTCCCCGCTGGCCGTAAGGCTGGACCATTCACGGTTATTCAAGGTGGTAAGGATTGACACCTTGCAACCGAATCAGATGGCCTCGGCGGTTGACTGCCAAAAGGGAAAGGCGGGGTTCGCGGCCCCGCCTCTTTTGGGTTCCACACAGCGGGAGCGCCGCCGTGGAAACGTAGGATGTGAATAGCGGCACGAAACACTGTGTCGGGACTACGTGTCAAGCGGCGCTCCGTTATCAATGATAGGAACGCCAAATGGCTATTTTTGTAGTTGGATACGACATTCACCCCAGTAAAGGTGAAACTTACCACGAATTGATCGACGCGATTAAAGCGCTTGGGGATTGGTGGCACTGCCTCGACTCAACGTGGTTGCTAAGCTGCGATCTAACCGCCGTGCAGATCAGAGACACGCTTTGGAATCATATGAAAAGCGACGATAAACTTCTCGTCGTCAAATATGCCCCTCCCGGATCAGCTTGGGTGGGCTTCTCCGGAAATTGTCAGACTTGGCTGAAGAGCCACATGTGAAGTGCCGTGAGGGGCGCCCCAATAGGTGTCCCTCACCTTAATGGGAACTTTTAGTGCCCTGGCCATCCACAGAACTGCGCGGAGTTTCCAATATTCCATTGTCCTAATTTCCTTTCTCGCTTGTCCTAATTCGGACAGCACCCCTTGAAGCAGCGTAACGCTCTTCTTAGCTATTTGCTTATCTCTAGAATTGCGTCCGAAACGCCCCGGCGGAACCCCGTCCGGGGCGTTCGTGCGTTAAGCTGCGGAAATCGCAGCGTTTTTGAAAAACCCGAAACTGGTTGAAGCCCGGAGTCTGTCTAAAATGGAGTGCAATACGCTTACATCGAAATTTCGATTTTCATCCCATCAAACGCCGGTTCCACCCCCGGCGGCAGTTCGCGCCGGAGTGTCTCGTAATCGAGATCGACATGGAGATTGGTGAGGATCGCCCGCTTCGGCTTCACCCGCGCGATCCATTCCAGCGTCTGTCCCACGTGCGCGTGGCTCGGATGCGGCGCATAACGCAGCGCATCGACGATCCAGCATTCGACGCCTTCCAGTGCCGCGAACGCCGCTTCGTCCAACCCATTCACATCGCTCGAATAAGCGATCGATCCAAAACGAAATCCCAACGAACGAATTTGTCCATGCTCCTGCCAGAACGCCAACACCGGCAACGCACCGCCCGCCCCCGCGATCTCGAATTCGCGAAACGGCGTGCGAATGTCATGTGCTTGCAGGATGGCCGGATAATCGCTGCCCGGCGGCTGAATAAAGCAATAGCTGAAACGATTGAGAATGCGCTGGAAGGATTCTTCTTCGGCATAAACATCGACGTGGCGGCGAATATTCATCGCGATCATCCGAAGATCGTCGATGCCATGAAGCTGGTCGGCATGATCGTGTGTGATGAAAACCGCGTCGAGCGTCGTCACGCGCGCGTCGATCAGTTGCTCGCGCATATCGGGCGAGGTGTCCACGAGAACCGTGGTTGTGCCGTCAGCGCCCTTCTGCCGGACGAGCAGCGAACAGCGCCGCCTGCGGTTCTTGGAATTGTTGGGATCGCACGCACCCCAGATACCCGCGCCGTCGGGTCCGCCGATGCGCGGTACGCCGCCCGAAGAGCCGCAGCCCAGAATGGTTGCTTCCAGCGACGTCATTGCGGCCGCTGAACTTTGGTGAACAGATGAAAGAAGTTTTCAGTGGTCCGCGCCGACATTTCCTCGACGCTGACGCCCTTAAGATTTGCCAGAGCCGCAGCCGTGTGCGCAACAAACGCCGGTTCATTGCGCTTTCCCCGGTGCGGCATGGGCGCAAGATACGGCGCGTCCGTTTCGACCAGAAGCCGGTCGAGTGGAACGTCTTTCAGCACCGCGCGCAATTCGTCGGACTTCTTGAACGTCGCGATACCGGAAACCGAAATGCAGAAACCCAAATCCAGTGCCGCATCGGCCAGTTTCTTGGTGCCCGTGAAGCAATGGATCAATCCGGTAAAAGCGCCCTTCCCCATTTCTTCGCGCAAAATCGCAATGGTGTCGTCTTCCGCGTCGCGCGTGTGTACGACAAGCGGCAATCCCGTTTCTCGCGCGGCGGAAATGTGGGCGCGGAAATTCTGCTTCTGCTCGTCTCGGGGACTGTGTTCGTAATAGTAGTCGAGCCCCGTTTCGCCGATGGCCACGACCTTTGGGTGTCGCGCGCGTTCGAGAAGCGCCAGGGAATCCGCCAGCAATTCCTTTTCCGCTTCATGCGGATGAATGCCGACGGAACACCACACATTCGGAAATCGTTCGGCGACGCCTTGCACCTGCGGGAATTTCTCCAACGTCGTGCCGATGCTCACGCAAACCCGCACACCGGCATCCGCCGCGCGCTGGACCACGGCATCCAGCTCCGGCGCGAATTCGGGAAAATCGAGATGGCAATGACTGTCGACCAGCATTCAGAGCCTTCCGTACCGTTTAGCCTCATCCAGCGTGATTGCCGCACTCACCACCGTTTGCCGCGGATCGAGATAAAGCGCCGAGCTACGCGCGAATTTGGAGCGCACACGTTCACTCGCTTCAATCCATCGGTCGAGCCGGACACCGCCGGTTTCACCTTTGGCGCGAATGCGATCGCTGAGAGCATTGGCGAGGAAAACCCCAAACGTCTCCAGTCCATCCGTCGCTCGGGCAAGTTTGTCTCCCAGCGCCAACAGTGCCGGGATATCCGGATGGCCGGTGCTTTCGATCAAACGATCGGCGTCGCGCGCGAGTACAACGCCCTCCCCTTCGGCCAGCACCAGTGCAGTGCCGATGGAGCCTCCCGAAAGCCGCGCCAGCGACGCGCGTTCTTCGTCATCGATATCCGGCAATTTCTTTTTGAGCGCGGCTTCCATTTCGATTTCGCTCAACGGCCGCAAGTCGAGGCGCTGGCAACGCGAACGGATCGTCGAAACAAGCCGCCCCGGATTGTTCGACAAAACGAGGATCATCGCGCGCGCCGGCGGTTCCTCAAGCGTCTTGAGCAGGGCATTCGCCGCCGCATCGTTCATGTCGTCGGCCGTATCAATGATGGCCACGCGCCACCCGCCCGCGCCCGATGTCATGCCGAAGAAGGACGAGAGCTTCCGCACTTCCTCGACGGAGAGCACGTTCATCAGCTTGCCCGTGCGTTCGTTCACCGCGCGGCGCAGAATAAGCAACCCCGGATGCGCACCCGCTGCGACCTGCAGGCTGACGGGATCTTTGGGCGCCACCGCCAGATCCTCCGGGCCTTCAGACGTTGCTCCGTAACGCAAAAGGTAACGCGCAATGCGATAGGCAAGCGTCGCCTTGCCAATGCCGGACGGACCTGTGATCAGCCAGGCCTGCGGCGGCCGCCCGCCGCGGATCGCTCGCGCGGCCCGCGCCAGCGCTTCGCGATGCCCGGCAAGTTCGTGGACTTCGCGCGGATGCGGTTGCCCCTCAAGTCGGTCGGCTTCCGGCAATGTTACGGGTTCGGAACGTCTGGCCATGCCGGATCATATGCCGAAACGCGATTGCACTTCACGCCAGATGCGGTCCGCCACCTGATCCTCGGAACCCGACGCGTCGATCAGTACACAGCGTTCCGGATGCGCCTTGGCGATTTCATGGAATCCGTCGCGCAGGCGCTGGTGGAAATCGAGGTCGAATTTCTCGAAGCGGGTTTCATTTCCGCGTCGTGCGTGTGCCCGTTTCAGCCCCTCCTGCACCGGCAGGTCGAGGATGAGTGTCAGATCGGGTTCGAGGCCGTCGAGAACGGCATCCTCGATGACCGAAATCTTCTGCGCCCGCAATTTGCGGCCCACGCCCTGATAGACATAGGTGGAATCCGTGAAGCGATCGGCAATTACCCATTTGTGGGCGACAAGCGCAGGCTTGATGGTTCGCGCCACATGGTCGGCACGCGCGGCGAACATAAGAAGCGCTTCCGTCAACGCATCCCACCGGCCGGGCTCGCCTTCGACGAGAAGCTTGCGGATTTCCTCAGCCCCCGGCGAACCGCCGGGTTCGCGGGTCAGCACGCTGGCAATGCCGTGCTTCTGCAATTCCGCCGAAAGTCTTTTGGCTTGCGTAGACTTTCCCGCGCCCTCCCCGCCTTCGAGGGTGATGAAATGAGCGCGGCCATTCTTGTTCATTGCGAATGCTTGCTGCCGAGAAGCAGAGACAGGCCTTCGATACCGCGCGAGAAGATACCGGCGCGATCCACGGCTACGCCTGCGTAAAGCGCGTAGCTGCGTGCGGGGTAATCGGGAGCAGAAACCGTCAACGTGCCAACGCGTTGGCCTTTCGCGATGGGTGCCTCAATCGGCGTATCGTAGCGGACCGCTACTTTAAGCTTCTTGCGCGAATCCACCTGCATGGTCACGCCGAGCGGAGCACCAAGCACCAGCGGCACGGTCTCTTGTGTGCCGTGCCAGACTTTCGCGGTGCCAACCACATCGTTTGCGGAAACCAGGTTGTAGTGACGAAATTCACGAAATGCGATTTCAAGAATACGAGCGGCTTCTTCCGCGCGATAGCGTTCCGCCCACCAATCGTTCTTGTCCGGGTAGCGAAGGCCGTTGAGCACGAGGATCAATCGCTGGCCGTTGCGTACGGCAGATGCGGTCACGCCATATCCGGCGGCATCGGTGTGTCCTGTCTTCAACCCATCCGCGCCAGGGAATTTTTCAAGGACGAGATTGCGGTTCGGCTGATGAATGTTGTGCCAGGTGAACTCGCGTTCGCCGAAATAGTGATAATACTGCGGGTAATCGCGAACCAGATGACGCGCCAGTTTCGCGAGGTCCATCGCCGACATCAATTGTCCCGGCGGTTCCGGCAACCCGTCCGGATTGACGAAATGCGACTGCTTGAGGCCGATCTCCTTCGCCCGCGCATTCATCATGGTGGCGAAGTTCTCCATCGAACCGCCGAGCGCTTCGGCGATGACCATGCAGGCATCGTTGCCGGATTGGATGATGATACCGCGGATCAGGTCTTCTACCGGGATGCGCGCGCCCAATTCGACAAACGACTTCGAACCCTGCGTGCGCCAAGCGCGTTCTGAAACGGGAAATGTGTCGGTCAGCTTTACGCGGCCGTCTTTCAGACGCTGGAACAGCATTTCCAGCGTCATCAATTTGCTCATCGAGGCCGGCGGCATCGGCGTGTCGGCATCCTTGGCCCACAACACGTCACCCGTTTCGGCATCCATCAGAACCGCGTGTTCTGCCTGGGTCGTTATCAGGGCTTGCGCCGCCCCGGCATGGACCAGCGAAAGGAGGAGCACACACAACGAAAGACGCCGAAGGAACATCGCCATACTCACTGATCGACCACGATTTGCGCGTCGTTACTACCAAGCTTGACCACCCGCGCCAATGCCGCGTCGGCGGACGAAAGCTCGTCGAACGGTCCGACTCGGACACGATAGAGCGTCTGCCCGTTGCGTGTGATCGGCGAGATCATGAGCCCGCCGGCCGCCGCCAGCCGGGTCTTCAGCCGCTCCGCATTGGCCCGCGTGCTGAATGCGCCGGCCTGCACATAGAGATGCGTGACCGCCGGTACCGGCACTTGCATCACCTGCCCTGTCACGGGTTCCTCGATAGGGGGCGCGGGTTGCAAGCTGGTGGGTGGCGGCGCGCGAAGCTCGCCCACCTGAACGGGAGGAGCGACGGTGGTGCCGGGCACGATATTGAGCGCGCTCGTGTCCACCTTGCTGGTCGGAGCAGCAGGTACGGCAGTCGCGATCTCGGGCGGCGTTTCCTCTACAGGCTGTCCACCCGGCAGGAGCGCGCGCCCCATATAGGTGACACGCACCCGCGCGGTGCCCTGAAGCCTGAATCCCAGAAGGTCCGCTGCGCGCTCAGACACGTCGATGATGCGCCCCCTGGCAAACGGACCTCGATCATTCACCCTTACGATCAGCGAACGCCCGTTATCGAGATTAGTAACCCGCACATTCACCGGCATCGGTAACGTGCGATGGGCGGCTGTAAGCGCCTTGGAGTCAAAAACCTCGCCATTCGCCGTTCGTTGACCGTGGAATTCGGCGCCATACCAGGATGCAACGCCGGTTTCGTCATAGTCCGGCTGTTCGTGCGGATAGTACCAGATACCATCCTGTTGATAGGGGTTTCCAATCTTGTAAATCCCGGCAGCGGACGGAAGGCTGACTTCGTGATTTTCCGGCGGAGGCGGCCCCGGCCGCGTGGCGCAGGCCGCGACGGACAGGGCAAGCAACGCAGCCGCCGCAGCGGATCGCAACGCACGCAACAAGAGGGGAAATCCATTCGAATCACTAGAACGCTAGCCGATGCCTCCCCTTCGCCTCAACCGCCGCCGGTTGCAGGCTGGCCTTTTCGGCGGTAGAGCCGGGCACAAGGATGGGTGGCCGAGTGGTTTAAGGCAGCGGTCTTGAAAACCGCCGGGCCTGCAAGGGTCCCGTGAGTTCGAATCTCACCCCATCCGCCATGCGGATCGCGTATCGTCGGGGTTGGATGCCGTCAGATATGTTCAATCCAGCGATTGCGGGCCCGGCCTTGGCCGAAAAGCGATCCCTACAAGATCGCAATGTTGGCGCAGGCTTCGCCGCTTCGGCGTTTCTGCATGGCTTGGCCGCTCTATTACTTTTGCTGCTCATCAAACATGGACATCGCGAACCTCCGGTACCGCCCTTTCGCATCGTGCCAGTGGATATGGTTCAGCTTGGCGAAGAAACGGCCTCCCCTGCGCAACCACTGAAAGCGCTAGCGCCGCAAGAACGGGCTGCGCCCCGCCCGAAATACAATCCGGTTCCGAGCGGCATTGCACCCGACAAACAGAAACCCGTTCCAGACGAATTGGAATCGAAGCTCCGTACCTTGTCGAAATTGCGTGCGCCGCCAAGCGAAACCCCGCTAGAGAACGATGAAACCGGTGCATCAAACGTGTCGGCGGAGAGCGATGGTGCCAAACGCGGGCCGCATGCGACATACAGCATCCGCGACTATATACGGGCGCAGGTTGAGCGCCGCTGGAGTCTCGACCTCAACCGACTTGGCAATCGCGACGTTGCGATTCCCATCCGCATCGAAATCACCAGCCGCGGCGTCGTGACCAAGGCCGAGATCGTCGAAAGCGCGCGCGCCGCGAAGGACAAGATCTATCGCGATGTCGCCATCAGCGCGCGCAACGCCGTGTTGCTTTCGTCGCCGATCGAACTGCCAGCGGGCCGATACGAAAGCGTTATGGAACTGACGTTGCTGCTCAACCCCAAAGATACGTTGCGCTAAGGCAGGTCGCGCGCAAGCCTGAATCCTGCAAGGCTCGAATAATCGTACTCGCCGCCATTGTGCATGCTGCCGCTGCGTGTCGCCGACCTGACGAAGATCGGCAGATTGTCCCAGGAGCCCCCGCGTACGACATGCCTCGTGCAATCGCCGCTCGTCCATGCGCTGCCATCACGCGGAGCGCCCACATAATTGGGATGCCAGCAGTCGGCCGTCCACTCCCAGGCGTTGCCGAGCATGCCGTATAATCCAAAAGGATTGGGCGGAAATGCATCCACGTCGGCGAGCACATGATTGTCCCATCTGCTGCCGCAACCGTTGCAGTTGGTTTTGTTGGTGCCGATCTCGTCACCCCACCAGCGCGCGGTCTTCGTTCCCGCGCGGGCGGCATATTCCCACTCTGCTTCTGTCGGAAGGCGGTAAGGACCCTTTCTGTTTCCGAGAGAAGGTCGTTCGCGGTGCACCTTTTCGTTCAGCCAGGCGATGTAAGCTTCGGCATCGCGCCAATCGATGCACACCGCGGGCCATTTGGGCGGTTCGGCCGTGCTTGGAGGAAAAGCAAGTCCGCGTTTTGGAACACTCCATTTCATATCGAGAATGGGGTTACAGGGCGCGGGCTGATAGCCAGCGTCTCGCAAGAAGGCGATGAACTGTTCGCTTGTGACCGGATACTTGCCCAGCGCGAATGCCTTGATCGAAACGACGTGTTGCGGTCCCTCGTTGTCGAACCGGCCGCTTTCGCCCGCAGGGCTACCCATGACAAAATTGCCCGCCGGAACGCCGATCATCTTCGGACAATCCTTGCATTCCTGGAATTCGCGCTCCCCGTGCTCTTGCGCCGCCGCAACAAAGCGGACCGAAAAGAGCACGACGAATCCGATGGCGATTGCGTGGGCCAGAATCGTCAAATCACAAACTCGCGTAAATGGCATCGATCAGGGCTCGGTTACGCGGGTTTTGCCAACGAGGGCCCATGTCGTTGGTGATGTAACCGAACGCAATGCCAGTTTCGGGATCGCAGAACCCCACGGATCCGCCCGCACCGAAATGACCGAAGGAACCGGCGTTCGGTCCGAGAGGCCGTTCGGTCTGCGTGAGTTGAAATCCGAGGCCGAAGCGCGATGGCCGCTGCGTGACGAGGTCTTCTCCCGAAGATTGTTCGGTGGTTGCAAGGGCCAGTGTCTCTGCCTCCAATATGCGAACGTTGTCGATCATGCCGCCATTGGCGAGGGCTGCATAGACACGCGCAATCCCCCGCGCCGTTCCATGGCCATTGGTCGACGGAATCTCGGCCAACCGCCAAGCCGGGCGGTTGACCCAACGTGCTCCTGAAATGCCGGGAGGATTCCAGTAGGCATTCCAGCGCATCAGATCGAAATCACCAACCGGGGGCGATTGCGTTGGCCACGCACCATCAGGCCAGAGGAATTCCGCAGTACGCCCGTGCTCGCTCTTCGGTAGCCCGATATGAACGTCGGCATCCAATGGACGCGCTATTTCTTCTCGCAGCATCTGACCGATGCGTTTACCGGAGGCACGACGGACAACCTCGCCTATCAGGAATCCGAACGTGTTGACGTGGTAGCCGTGCGCCGTACCCGGTGGCCACCACGGAGTTTCCGCAGCAAGCGCCTCGGTCATTGCTTTCCAATCGAGCATTGCGCCTTCGGCCAGCGGCGCGCGCAAAGCAGGCAAGCCTGCGCGATGCGAGAGAAGATCGCGCAAGGTGATGTTTTCCTTCCCATTCGCGGAAAACTCCGGCCAGAGGCGTGCAACCGGTGCGTCAAGCCCAATCCGGTTGCGCTCCACCAGGCGCAACGCGCAGATCGCGCATAGCGCTTTGCTGACGGAGAAGAAATTGACCAACGTTTCCCGCCGCCACGGCTTGCTGCGCGCGCCGTCGGCCCAGCCGCCCCACAGATCGGCGACAACCCGGCCCCGGATCGACAGCGCAATGGCCGCCCCCGGTTCGCCACGCTCCGCAAAATTGGCGGCAAAAGCGTCTCGCAACCGGGAAAATTCGGGATCGCAAAAGCCGTCGATCACGGAAGCACCTTGTCCTTTACGTTACTGTCGCGGCTTAATGCGCATTCTGCAATATCGGAAACGCGCCAATGATAAAGCTGACATTCTGCCTGAAACGCCTGCCGAGCCTCAGCCGCGAAGCCTTTCAGACCTATTGGCACGAAAAGCACGCTCCGTTGGTCGCAAGGCATCGAGACGTTTTGCGCATTCGGCGCTACGTGCAATTCCATTCCGGTTCATCCGAAATCAATGACGGCATACGTGCAACCCGGCATGCGCCCGAAATGTATGATGGCGTTGCCGAATTGTGGTGGGATTCGCTCAATGATGTCTTCGCAGACCCCACGCCGGAACGCGAAGCGGCGGGGCTCGCGCTGCTTGAAGACGAACGCAAGTTCATCGACCTGCCGCAATCGCCTCTTTTCTTTGGCGAAGAGAAGGTGATCTTCGGCTAGTCCCCGTCAGTTGCGGCAACGGCCTGGCGCGCAAACAGCGCCCGACGGCCTTCGATCAATTGCCAACCTGCCAAACACGGCGCGCCGATGAGGAAATCGCGCGCACGCCGCACGAGCGAAAATGCCAAAGCCACGCCCGGCGGGATGCCGAACATCGCGCACAGAGCCACATAGGCCGCTTCCTGCACGCCGACGGCTCCCGGAATGAAGAAGGCAAAGGTGCGAAGCCCCGTAAAAAGACTGTCGATCACGCAGGCTTCCGCCAACCCGATGGGCGACCCCATCAAGCGGAAAGCAATCCACGCTTCTGCGGCGCCAAGCGCCCAGGCGATGAAGTGCAACGCGAACGCCGCCATCGCGCGACCGTCCCTGGCCAACACGCGCGAAATCATCGCGCGCGTTTCATTTGGTTCGCCCAGCTGCAGGACCGGCCAACGCTGCGCCATCCGCATGGCGAGGCGCTCCAGCGCTCTGCGGCTTCGATCGCGAAAGGTCGCCGCAAGCGCGAGCAAGCCACCGCTTATCGCGACGCCCGCCAGTACCGGGGCAAAATAATCGCTTTGCTGCTTGAGCATTGCCAACAGCGCAAGTCCGATCAGGATGTAGGGTAGCTTGGCCGCCAACTCCACAACGAGATCAACGACCGTAGAGATCGCCGCGAAAAATCCAGGTACGCCGGAAAGCGCCAACGCGCGCGCGCCAAAGACGTAACCGCCGACCTGCGAGAATGGCAGCACCTCAGCGGCGCCGTCGCGCACCAGTCGCGCCCAGATAAATTTGCGGGCCGTGGCTCCCGCGAGATCTCTGCCAAGCGACCACCATGCAAGGCCGAGAAAGACGGCAACAGGAAGATGTGCCGCAACAACGATAGCAAGCCCGCGGAAACCCAGCGTCGTCCAGGCTGCTGCAATGGGAGCCGTTCCGAAATGCACCAGCAACCAGCCGAGCACCGCCAGTCCGGCTGCAAACGCCAGTGTGCCAAGAAATTTCATGCGGGCGTCAATGCCCGCGGGTTGTCCGCGCGCGCTTTCCATTCGCTTTCGATCCCGAATGCCGTCATGTAGGGCCGGAACTGCTCCTGCAACGCGACAGCATCAAGGCCCGACTCTCCGAAGTCGTACCGGTTGACACCATAACCGCCGCGCGGCGTGTCGCGGATGAATTCTTCGATAAGGGAACGTGCCTTTGCCGTAAACGGCAGGCCGAAATGGGCGTAGAGAGCCGACACCGTACTCAACGGATCGGCGATCAACGACCGGTAGTGAACGTGATGGATATAGTCCCTGGTCTCCGCATCGGAGACGATCAATCCAGCGCCTTCCACCCAACGCTCACTGACCTGTTGGCCGATCTGATGGCGGTCGAGCTTCCGGGTAAAAGGCGCGCGTAACAGTTCGGTCAGTTTGGCCACGGAAGCCAATACGCTCAACGGGTCGCGGTGAACGAACACGAAGCGCGCATCCGGATAAACCTGCTTGATCGCCCCGAGCGTGAACACATGGTCCGGGCATTTGAGTACCCATTGCCCCCTGCCCGCCTGGTGCTGAAGGTGTTGCAAAAAGCGTTTGTGAAAACGAAAGGCCGCGAGATGCCCTTCGGCGATCAGCCATTGCTGGTATGACGGCACGAAATGCGTGGTGTCGAAGCGAAGGCTTTGGAAGACATGAGCGGTGATCTCGGTGCATTCCTGGGGCGTGGCGGCTGCCAAGGGATGAAGCGATTCAACCCCGGGCGACAGTTTTTCGAACATGCGGAACTGCCGATCGACGCGCGCTGCACGCCCATCCCGTCGTGCATCTTGCGCCAGCGGATAGGGATAGATTGTCTGCCATGACAGCGGTACCCGATTAGCAGGGTCCTGCGCCAAAAGGGAATGCAGGAATGTGGTGCCGCTACGCGGAAGTCCCGTGATGAAAATCGGGGCCTCGATTTTCTCGTCTATAATGGAGGGCGATTTTTCTTCTTCCTCTTCTAATCGCAGCAGATTGGCAAGGAAGCGCGCGATATCCCATTTCACGGCGAGGCTGCCGAACACGCTGAGATCGGCTTCTTCGTTGTAGGACTTCAGCAACACCTGCAACGGCCGCAGGAACGAAAGATCACGAAACTTGCGGCCGGCACGCCTTTCCGCGTCCGCGATCAATGTCTCGGCGCTTAGTGTGCGCGGACGAAATCCTATCGCGTCGGCGGTGACGTCGGCCGCTTTCATCAGACGCGACAGGATCGTCGTCATTAGATGTCCGCGAAACACCGCACTTCGTTGGCGGCCCCCGGCGTGGTCAGCGCACCATAACGCGCCGCCCCGACGTTCTGGGCATAGCGCCACAAAGCGCCCGATCCGAAGGCTGCCGCTTTCGGCTTCCACGCTTTCTTGCGCTCGGCCATCTCGGCATCTGAGACTTCAACATCCATCGTGCCCTTATCGGCGTCGATGGTGATGATGTCGCCGTCCTTCAACAGGCCGATAGGTCCCGCTTCCATCGCTTCCGGGCCCACATGGCCAACGCAAAGTCCGCGCGTGCCGCCCGAGAAACGCCCGTCCGTGACAAGCGCGATGTTCTCAACTCCCTGCCCGTACAGGGCGGCGGTGGTCGACAGCATTTCGCGCATGCCCGGGCCGCCCTTCGGGCCTTCGTAACGGATGACGATGACGTCGCCTTCCTTGTAGTTGCGCGCCTGCACGGCGGCGAACGCATCCTCTTCGCAGTCGAAAACGCGCGCGGGGCCCCGGTGATGCAGGTGTTTCAAACCGGCGATCTTCACGATGGCGCCTTCCGGCGCGAGATTGCCGCGCAGACCAACCACGCCGCCAGTTGCCGCGAGCGGATTGTCGTAGGCGCGCATGACCTTCTGGTTGGGATTGAATTTCACGTCCTTCAGGTTCTCGGCAATCGTCTTGCCGGTGACGGTCATGCAAGATCCGTCGATGTACCCGCCATCGAGCAAGGTGCGCATCAGCATCGGCACGCCGCCTGCTTCCCACATATCCTTGGCGACATACGCGCCGCCCGGCTTGAGGGACGCGAGATAAGGCGTACGCCGGAAAATGTCGGCGACGTCGAACAGATCGAATTTGATGCCGGCTTCGTTCGCCATTGCAGGCAGGTGAAGCGCTGCGTTGGTCGATCCACCGGTGGCGGCCACCACGGCAGCGGCGTTTTCGAATGCCTTACGCGTGCAGATGTCGCGCGGGCGGATGTTCTTCGCCAAGAGCTCCATCACCGCCTGGCCTGCCATCAACGCGAAATCGTCGCGCGAAAGGATTTCGGCGGGCGGGCCGGATGAATAGGGAAGCGCCAATCCGATCGCTTCGGCGACGCAGGCCATCGTGTTGGCGGTGAACTGGCCGCCGCAGGCGCCGGCGCCGGGGCATGCGTGGCGTTCAAGATCGTCCAGATCGCAGGCCGGCATCTTTCCGGCTGCGAACTGGCCCACGCCTTCGAAGATATCGACGACGGTTACGTCCTTGCCCTTGAATTTTCCGGGCATGATCGAGCCGCCGTAGAGGAACACGCTCGGCACATTGAGCCGGAGCATCGACATCATCATGCCTGGCAGGCTTTTGTCGCAGCCTGCAAGGCCGATCAGCCCGTCGTAGCAATGTCCGCGCATGGTCAGCTCGACGGAATCCGCGATCACTTCGCGCGAGACCAGCGACGACTTCATCCCCTCATGGCCCATCGCCATGCCGTCCGTGACCGTGATGGTGCAGAATTCGCGCGGGGTGCCGCCCGCTTCCTTGACGCCGCGCTTGGCCGATTGGGCTTGGCGCATCAGGGCGATGTTGCAGGGAGCAGCCTCGTTCCAGCACGACGCCACACCAACGAAGGGCTGGTGGATCTCGGTGTCGGTCAGCCCCATCGCGTAGAGGTAGGAACGGTGGGGAGCACGCTCCGGCCCTTCCGTGACGTGGCGGGAGGGGAGCTTGGCTTTGTCAAATGTTGTCATTGTCTTCATAGCTCGGCAATCTGTCTGGGCCGGATATACACGACCTCAGGGCAGATCAAAGCCAAAATCGGGACGCCGCCCTTTGCGTGGAAGATACCCCGGAGCCGCCGGTTTCGAAATTATCTTACTGCTAGGCGGGCTAATCCCAGAAACGTCATCGCAACCGCCGCCGGAAATCCCGACTGACTTGCGATAACAAAAGGGGCGCTTCGAGCGCCCCTCTTTTCATCCGATGATCAGTAATGATCGCCGGGATAGTCGTTATGATAGTGATGATGATGGTGACGGCGGTGATGGCTATAGTGGCGGTTGCAATCGTTGCTTCGGGCAATGGCGTTACCGGCGAGACCGCCTAACACTGCGCCACCGACCGCGCCAACTGCGCTATGAGTTGCCACGCCGCCGATGATCGCGCCGCCGCCTGCACCAAGAACCGTGCCTGTGGTGTGATCGTGCCCGCTACAGGAATCCGCCATGGCCGCCACGGTGGTTGCGCCAAGAACGATGACGGCGGCCACTATCATCGCAGCAGTCTGTTTCAACATGGAATTCTCCCATCTGCGGGCAAACATATGCCTGCCCCTACCTAATTCAGATGGGGAGAGAAAGTTCCATCACAAGGCCAGAGGCAATGCTTAAACCGCAAGCCGGTTAACCGCCTCACGCAGACGATTCGCCAAGGCGGCCGCGTCCGAACGCTTTTCACGCTGTTCGTTAAGCACGTCTTCGGGGGCGCGGCTGACGAATTGCTCGTTTGAAAGTTTTGCGTCGAAGCGGGCGATTTCGTCTTCGACTTTCTTCAGTTCCTTTTCGAGACGCGCGCGTTCCTTACCGAAGTCGATCACATCGCCCAATGGCAGGCCCACTGTTGCTTCGCCGATAACGAATTGCGCCGACCCTTGTGGAAGCGTGTCTGCGAGCTTGGCATTTGAAAGGCGTGCCAATGTCGTGATCACGGTTTTGCCGCGCGCGAGCAGTTCCTTCGATTGCGGGGTTGCGTCCTTTAACAGCAGCTCGATCTTGGCCGAGGGCGGGACGTTCATTTCCGCGCGTATGGATCGCACGCCCGATACCAGGTCGATGATCCACTGTATGTCGCGGCAGGCGTCTTCGAATTTTGGCAGGGCGGAAAGATCCGGCCATTCGGCTTCGATCAGCAACGATTTGCGCGGCGTCGGTGCCGTGCGCGCCCATAGTTCTTCCGTGATGAACGGCATGAACGGATGCAGGATTTCGAGGATGCGGTCGCGCGCCCAGGCGGCGGTTGCGCGGGTTTCCGCTTTTTGCGCTTCCTCGCCCTGGTTGAAGATCGGCTTGGCGATTTCGAGATACCAGTCGCAGAACGAGTCGTAGACGAAGTGGTAGACGGCGCCTGCCGCTTCGTTGAAGCGCAGCGCTTCGAAGTTGCGGGTCACCTCGGCGGCGGTTTTCGCCGTTTCGGCAACGATCCATTTGTTGGCGGTCAGGGTGACGAGCGCAGGGTCGAAATCCTGGCGCGTGACGCATTCGTTCATTTCGCAGAAACGCGCGGCGTTCCAAAGCTTGGTCGCGAAATTGCGATTCACTTCCACGCGCGAAGGGCCGATGCGCATGTCGCGCCCCTGTCCTGCGGCCAGCGCCAGCGTGAAGCGCAAGGCATCGGCGCCGAACTCGTCGATCAGTTCCAGCGGGTCGACGACGTTGCCTTTCGTCTTCGACATCTTCTGGCCCTTCTCATCCAGCACGCGCGTGTGGATGAAGACGGTATGGAAGGGCACGTCGTCCATGAAATGCAGGCCCATCATCATCATCCGGGCCACCCAGAAGAAGATGATATCGAAGCCGGTGACGAGAACACTGGTCGGATAGAACCGCTTCAACTCCGGCGTTTCGTCGGGCCAACCCAGCGTCGAGAACGGCCACAGCGCCGACGAGAACCATGTGTCGAGAACGTCGGTGTCTCGCGTGAGCGCTTTTCCGCCAGCCTGTTTCGCTGCTTCGGCTTCGCTTTCGGCGACGTAGATTTTGCCGTCCGCATCGTACCAGGCGGGGATTTGATGGCCCCACCAAAGCTGGCGCGAAATGCACCATGGATGGATATTGCGCAGCCAGTTGAAATAGACGTTGGCCCAGTTCTCAGGGACGAATTTGGTGCGGCCGTCCTCAACTGCGGCGATGGCTTTTTCCGCGAGCGGTTGGACGTTCAGATACCATTGCTCGGTGAGATAGGGTTCGAGCACGACGGTCTTGGTCTTTTCGTCGTGCGGGACCGAATGTGTGATGGGTTCGGTCTTGTCGATCAGTTCGAGCGCTTCGAGATCGGCGACAATGGTTTTGCGGGCCGCGAAACGATCCATGCCGCGATAGGCTTCGGGCACATTGTCGTTCAGCGTACCGTCCTTGTTGAGGATGTTGATCAGCGGCAGGTTGTGCCGCTTACCGACCTCGAAATCGTTGAAATCGTGGCCGGGCGTGATTTTCACTGCGCCGGTGCCTTTCTCGGGATCGGAATATTCGTCCGCGATGATCGGAATCGCGCGATTGGCGAGCGGCAGGATGACGTTCTTGCCGATCAGATGTTTGTAGCGCTCGTCATCGGGGTGAACGGCAACGGCGGTGTCGCCCAACATCGTTTCGGGGCGTGTCGTCGCCACGGTGAGGAATTGGCCCATCTGACCTTCGATGGGATATTTGATGTGCCAGAGGTGGCCCTTGATATCGATGTTCTCGACTTCGAGATCCGAAACCGCGGTTTGCAAACGCGGGTCCCAGTTCACAAGGCGCTTGTCCTTATAGATCAGGCCCTGCTTGTGGAGTTCGACGAACACTTTCAGCACGGCGCGCGAAAGACCCTCGTCCATCGTGAAGCGTTCGCGCGACCAGTCGGCGGAGGCGCCCAACCTGCGAAGCTGTTCGCCGATCGCGCCGCCGGATTCGTCTTTCCACTTCCACACGGCTTCGAGGAATTTCTCGCGGCCCATCGCGACGCGGCTCTGCTGGCGTTCGGCCAGTTGCCGTTCCACGACGAGCTGGGTGGCGATGCCCGCATGGTCCATGCCGGGCTGCCACAACACATCCTTGCCGCGCATGCGCTCGAAACGTGCCAGTGCATCCTGCAGCGTGTTGTTGAGCGCGTGACCGATATGAAGGCGGCCCGTCACGTTGGGCGGCGGGATGACGATGCAGAACGGTTCCGCATCCGGGCGCCTGCCCGCCGCGAAAGCGCCGGATGCCACCCATTCGGCATAGATGCGCCGTTCCACGTCCTGCGGGTTGAAAGTCTTGTCGAGCATTATTCTGTCTCAAAAAGCGGAAGAAACCCTGCCCTTGCGGGAGGGTTTGAGGAGTAACCGGAAATCCGGTGAAAAAGCCAGCCGGGGCTTTAGCGGCGGCCGCGCGCCTTTACGGCTCGGGCGACTTCGTTGCGTACGGCGGCTTCGAGCATGGGCGGGAAGTTGTCGTCCATCCATTCGCGGATGAGCGGCTTCATGTGCTCCATGAGCGTTTCGGTGTTGGCGTTCAGGTGTTCGCGCAGGATCGGCTCGAACCCGCCGCGAATGGAGCGTTCGAACACGGCCTGGATGCTGTCGCCTTCGGGCATCTTGTAGGTGGGGCCGGAAGTCTGCTCATCGAGGCCTGCAAACGCATTATCGAGCGCGGAACGCGCCTTGTCGGAGAAGATGCCCTCATCGGACGGCGCGGCATTGCTCATGGTCGGCTCCTCGATTTCTTCAAACACGACGTCGTCTTCGATACGAGTGTCCTCGACAAGGGTCTCGACGGGTTCCGCGACCGGTTGCGGTTCGGCGTCGATCTCCTGCGTCAGTTCGAGGACGTCGGCATCGTCGGCCGGTTCCGGGCTCGTGGCCGCGGCCGGCTGCTGCTCGGTCGAATCCTCGGAGATGATCTTTCGGATGGAGGCGAGAATTTCCTCCATCGTCGGTTCATGCTGCGGGGCGGACGGGCTGGCCATGCGTGATCTCTCTCTGGCCGCTGGGTATAGCGGCTTTCAAACGACGGTATGACAGTTGCCGAAATAAGAAAAGACGGAGTTAACAACACCGGTTTACGGGTCTTAAAAAAGCGTCAATCGAGCCCGATCCAGCGTGCTGCATCATCGTCATAGTGCTCGATGGGGTCGTAGAGCGTGACCTTGAGGCCCAGGTTCTGCGCGGTGAGTTTTCCGGCGGCCGCAAGCAACTGATAGGCCGCAACCACCGTGTTGCGCTGGGCAATCACGACGGCAAGCTGCGAGTTGAGCAATTCCTGCTGGGCGTTCAGAACGTCGAGCGTGGTGCGCCCGCCAACCTGCTGTTCGCGGCGGACGCCTTCGAAGGCGATAGTGTCGGCCTTCACCTGTTCTTCGTTGGATTTGATCGTCGCCTGCGCGGAAACGAAAGTTTCCCATGCGCTTTGCACCGCCTGACGGACATTCCTGTCGGATGCGACGATGTTCATCTCGGCTTGCGAACGATATTCCTTCGCCTGCCGGACTTCCGCCTGATCGGCACCACCCTGATAGATCGGCACGTTCAGCACGCCCTGAATCGAGGTGAGTTTTTCGGTGACGCTGAGCGCGCCGGAACTTCCGACTCCACCGAGCGTATTGAAGCCGCCGCGCTGGTATTGGTACTGGCCTTGAAGCGCGAGGCTCGGCAGCAGCGTGCCGACCGCGTCGTCGACGGCATAGTCCGCGGCCTTCGCGCTTTCACGCGCCTGAATGATCGCGGGATTTGTCTGCAACGCTGTATTCAGTGCTTCTTCGGGCGCAGCGGGAAGCTGCGGCAAAGAGGGGAAATCCTCCAATTCTTCGGGAGGACGGCCTATCACTTGCGCAAACACGGCACGATCCGCGGCCAGTTGGCCCTGGGCCACGATGAGATCGGATTGTGCGCCCGCCAACCGCGCCTGCGATTGCGAGACGTCGGTTCGCGTCAGTTCGCCGACGTTGAAGCGTTCCTGCGTTTCGGCGCGCTGCTTCTTCAACACGTCGACGTTGTTCTGGCGCAGGTTCACCGTGGCTTCGTCGCGCACGACGTTCATGTAGGCTGTCACCGCATCGAGAAGCACCGATTGTTCGGTTGCGGTCAGTTGCGCGCGGCCCGCACGCACCAATGCTTTGGCGCGGCCGATTTCGGCATAGGTGCGTCCGCCGCGGAACAGCGGCTGCGTGATCGTCACCTGCCCTTGCAACGGATGGGCGCTGATCGTTCCGAAGCCGGAGATATTGGCCTGCTGCGGACCCCATGCGCCCTGCGCGTTGATCGTGGGACGCCAGCCTGAATTGGCTTTGGCGACTTCCTCGTCAGTGGCGCGCAGGTTTGCCTGCTCGGCGCTCAGTTGCGGGTTGGTCTCGTAGGCAACGCCGAGGGCTTCGGCGAGCGAGATGGTGGCGGCGTCCGCGATCTGCGGCACGACGAAAAGGCTGGCCGCCAGCAATGCGGCCCGGAATTTGATCATCTGCCCCTCGCTTCCGGCTCTGAGCCTATCTGGGAAGCCTAGAACACGAATCCAACCGGCTTCTTAAAGCCCGCCAGTTCGGGAACCACGGCGTCGAAATCCCCACGGCTACCCGCCACGCCATCCTGGCGCAGCCAGATGTGCGCCCGGCCCTGCGGGCCCTTTTGCACCACGGCCACTAGGCGGCCGCCTTCCTTGAGTTGCCCCAGGAGGCTCTCCGGCACGCTTTCCACGCCGCCGTTCACGAAGATCACATCATACGGCCCGCTTGCCTTGGCGCCTTCCGTCAGCGCGCCCTGCGCGACCGTGACGTTGGCGCAGCCCGTGGCCCGGAGCGTGTCGCTGGCGACGCGGACGAGGTCTGCATCCTGCTCCAGCGCGATCACCTGCCCGCCCAGCCGCGCCAGGACGGCCGAGGAGTAGCCCGTGGCCGCTGCCACATCGAGAATCTTGTCGCCCGGCTGGATATCCGCCAGCTGAACTAGCTTGGAGAAGCTGCGCGCATCCATCAGATAGCGCCGTGGCGCGACCTCCACCGGCCCTTCCGCATAGGCGAAGGCCTGTTTGGCGCCCGGCACGAATCGCTCGCGCGGTACATCGCGCATCGCGGCGTGGATCCGGGGATCGGTCACGTCGTTGGGACGGACCTGGGCTTCGACCATGTTGAGGCGCTGGGCGGCAAAATCGGGCATCGAGTCAGCCAATAAAGACAAGGCCGCGCTTATACGTTGCCGGATTCGGCGAGACAATCTCGGGTAGCGTCTTGCACTCGGATTGTCGCCTGCCCGGCCTGCTGTTATAGGCCGCGGTCTGGACGGCCACGTGGCGGAGTGGTGACGCAGCGGTTTGCAAAACCGTGAACCCCGGTTCAATTCCGGGCGTGGCCTCCAAACCTTCCCGGCAAATTCAATTCACGATGTCAAAGAGCGTCTAGCCAATATAGGCTTTCGCGCCCATGGCTGCAAGGATAATCTTACTACTTTTTGCTATTTTTACCTATAATACTGATACCGCAGGATTATTTCGCCTCACCGAAGCACGTCGCAATCTTCTCAAAGCTGTCTGGAACTTTCTGAACGGCGTTAAGGCTCTGTTAACCTTATGGCGGCACTCTCCCCTCGTCTTCCCTTGAAGACACCCCACCATTACCCAACGCCTT
>Ga0070661_100000133_pt1 | contig 62182 bp, 64 predicted proteins | sample KBSC43metaG_FD_64663 | JGI IMG/M metagenome (GOLD analysis project Ga0070661, IMG submission 64663) | Corn rhizosphere microbial communities from Kellogg Biological Station, Michigan, USA - KBS C4-3 metaG | ecosystem: Host-associated > Plants > Roots > Rhizosphere > Soil ... | reverse complement strand
TGGTCGGAGACATATTCGAAGTCGACGATATGGTCGGTCTTCGCCGCCGTCGACTCCGCCGCCGACTGGTAGACGAACACGTCGTTGCCGGGTCCGCCGCGCATCGTGTCGGCGCCGAGCCCGCCTTCGAGCCAGTCCATCCCGCCCAGGCCGTACATCGTGTCGTCGCCCGCGCCGCCGACGAAGGCGTCGTTGGCGGGGCCGCCGGCGAACGTGTCGTTGCCGGCGCCGCCGTAGACGCTGAGCGCTCCGTCCGTCTCGGCATAACCGTTGAAGAACAGGCTCTCGTCGGCCAGCAACCCGCCCGCATAGACGGTGAGGCGGCCACCGGCGGGAACGTTCGCGTCCACGGTGGTGATCGAATAGCTGACATGCTCCGTGCCGCCCGCGGCGGTGCCGCTGAGCAGGCTGAACGTCTCCACGCCCGACAGCGTGTTCGCCCCCAGCGTCAGATTGTAGTTGCCGAGCAGCCCGACCGTGTCGGTGCCCGCCCCGCCGACGATCACGTCGTCGGCGGTGAAGGCCGCGCCGAAATAGATATAGTCGTTGCCGCCGCCGCCATTGGCCGTGTCGTTGCCGCCCGAGGAGAGGTCCATGACGTCATTGCCGCCGCCCATCGTCAGGACATTGTCGACCGCGTTGCCCGCCACAATCTGCCCCGTGTCGGACGTGCCGACGAGATTCTCGACATTGGCCGCCAGAGCATAGATCGCCGCCTGGGTGCCGAGGCCGGTGCGGATCGTGTCCGTCCCCTCCCCGGCCAGCTCGGTCACGACGTCCGCCACATCGTCGACGAGGTAGACGTCGTCGCCCTCGCCGCCGATCAGCTGGTCCGCGCCCGCTCCGCCGGTGAGGACGTCCTGGCCGGCGCCGCCGTCGAGGACGTCGTAGCCGTCGCCGCCGAACAACTGATCGTTGCCGCCGTTGCCGGACAATTGGTCCTTGCCGTAGCCGCCGTAGAGGCTGTCCGAAGCGGCGCCGCCGCTCAGCGAATCGTCGCCCGCATAGCCGTGGACGCCGCCGCCGGTGGCGCCGCCGGGAAGGACGGCATAGGTGTCGTTGCCCACCGAGAGGTGGACGGCGCCGAGGATCATTCCGCCGTTCGTCAGGGTGACTCCCCACGAATCGATGCCCTGGGTCGCGCCGGTGGTGAACTCGTCGGGGACGCCGACCTGCTTGATCGTCGCGGTCGCCTCGAGCACGACCGTGCCGTTGAAGGAGAAGAACAGGGTCGCGTCGGGAAGCGACGACTGGGCGAACGTCAGAACGCCGGTATCCGTCTCCGCCTGGATTTTGGTGAAGCCCGAGGCGTTGACGATCCTGACGTTGCTCGTGAAGCTCGTATACGTGCCGCCGTTCAGGGTCTCGAAGCCGCTATAGGCGGCGAGATCGACGGTCCGGCCGCCGTCGACCGCGAGGATGAGGGTGTCGCTCCCCGAGCCGCCTTCGACCGTTCCGCCGATCGAAGGGGCGAAAGCGAAATTGTCGTTCCAGTCCAGCCAGAAGAAGTCGTTTCCATCCCCGAGTCGAACGTCGCCCGCGACGGTGCCGTGATTCACCTCGACGCTGTCCACCCCGGCGCTTCCAGTCACGGAAGCGAAAGAGGAGCCGGGCCCGACGATCAGGCTGGTGCCGCCGGTGAAGGCCATCGCCACCGTCGGGTTGAGGCTGTAGAGGAAATTGTAATAGCCGCCCGGCTCCAGCGCGATCGACTGATAGCCGGAGAAATTCCACAAATTGTAGGTATGATCGACCTGGTTGACGACTTCGAGCCGCTCGAAGCCCGTAACCGAGGTGCCGTAAAGATAGCCGTCGGCGTTGCTCAGCACCAAAGTGTCGGTGCCGGCGCCGCCGACCAGCGTCGGCAGGAACGGTCCGCCGGCATGCTCGTAGACATCGTCTCCCGAGCCCAGGTCGACCGTGTAGCTGGAGGGTCCGCCGAGCATCTTGAAGCGGTCGTCGCCCTCGCCCAGCTCGACCCTGCCGTAGAGATATCCGCCATTCTCCACCGTGTCGGCGAAGGCCGAGCCGAGGATCGCGAGGTTGCCGCTGTCGGCGCCCCAGATCGTGCCGCCTTCGAGATTCACCACCTTGGCGCCTTCGCCTTCGATGACGATCGCCGCCGTCCCCGCGGCGGTCGAGCGCAGCACTCCGCCGGCGGCGTTGGTGAACTCCACCAGGTCTCCGGTGATCCGGACGGCGGGCGCATCCGAAAGGGTCGCGCTGTTGGAGACGGCGGCGCCGTCCTGGTCGATTAGCAAGGTCATGAACGTTCCCCTCGGTGACTGACGAGGGTAACCGATTGATTGGAATAGTCAAATCGTCGCCGCGCTTGGTCTCCGCCGAGTCAGGGCCGCTCACCGTCCCGTTCGGCCGCGCGTTCCTCATAATCCCTCGCCATCTCGAGAAGCGCCTCGACGACGTCGCGAGAATTGACCCGGTCGGCAAGCCACCGACATTTACGGGCCTGCGCCTTCAGAAAAGCGGAATCCTCCTGCATGGCCTCGCCGGCCGGCGGAGCAAGCCTGCACGCCGGCCCTGTCCTCCTCCGAAAATACCCGTTTCGCGAAAGCTTCCGGAGCGGCGGATCGTTGCCTCCGCTCCCCGCGCCTTGCGGTGCGCCGCCGCCGGGTCGCGACCTTGCGTTCCCGAACCGATCTCCCGCCGCCGGGTTGGCGCCGGCGCTTTCGAGCGCCTAGACTGACTCGACGATGATTCCGGCGTCCGACCTCGCCGACCGTTTCCGGAAGGATTTACGGTCCGTCGCTCCGCAGGCGCGGATCCTGGCGGTGGCCGTGTCCGGCGGCGCCGACAGCCTCGCCCTGCTGCTGCTCGCGGCCGCCGCCGCGCCGGGGGCGGTCCTGGCCGCGACGGTGGACCACGGCCTTCGCGCCGGCAGCGCGGCCGAAGCCGCGGCGGTGGAATCGCTTTGCGCCCGCCTCTCCGTCCCCCACCGGACGCTAAGGGTCACCGTCTCACGCTCCGGCGCCGGGCTTCAGGCGGCCGCCCGCGAGGCGCGCTACGCCGCGCTCGGCGGCTGGATGCGCGCCGAGGGCGCCGACACCCTCCTCACCGCGCACCATGCCGACGATCAGGCGGAGACGCTGCTGATGCGGCTCCTGCGCGGCTCCGGGGTCTCCGGCCTCGCCGGGATCCGGCAGGGCGCCGCCTTCCCCGCCGCGGGCCGCAGGGGCCGAATCGCCCGTCCGCTGCTCGGCTGGCGGCGCGAGGCGCTGGAGTCGATCGTCCGCGCCGCGGGACTCGAGCCCGCCGACGATCCCTCCAACCGCGACGAGGCCTATGACCGCGCCCGCCTCCGCCGGCTTCTCGCCCAGGCGCCGTGGCTCGATCCCGCCCCGCTCGCCCGAAGCGCCGCGGCCCTCGCCGATGCCGAGGAAGCGCTCGCCGCCACCGCCGAGCGCCTCTTCGCCGAACGGTGCGGAGAAGAAGGCGAGCATGTCCGCCTGGATCCGGCGGGCCTTCCCCGGGAGCTCGTCCGCCGGCTCGTCCTGATGGCGCTTCGCCGGCTCGCGCCGGACGCGGCGCCGCGCGGCGATCAGCTCACCGCGTTGATCGAGGCGCTTCGGTCCGGCGAGGCCGCGACCCTCGCCGGGATCAAGTGCACCGGCGGCTCGGCGTGGCGCTTCGAACCGGCGCCGCCTCGCCGCGCTTGACCGCCGTCCGCCGTCGCCGCGCGATCAGGCGGTCGCCAGCGGCGCCTCCGCCGATTCCACCAGCGCGATGAACGCCTCGGTGAAGGCCGGGATGTCCTCGGGCTTGCGGCTGGTGACGAGGTTGCCGTCGGTCACCGACTCGCGGTCGACGACGTTCGCTCCGGCGTTCCTAAGGTCGGTCCGGATCGACGGCCAGCTGGTCACCGTCCGACCGCGGAGCACGTCGGCCTCGGCCAGCAGCCACGGGCCGTGGCAGATCGCCGCGACCGGCCGTCCGGACTCGACGAACGTCCGCACGGTCGCGACGACCGTCTCGTCCATGCGCAGCTTGTCCGGATTCTTGGTCCCGCCCGGAAGCAGAAGCGCGTCGAACTCCGCCTCCTCCACGTCGCCGATCACGGCGTCGGGGGTGATCGTCGCCCCCTTCGCGCCCTCGATCTCATCCGTCGACAGCGAGGCGAGAGTGACGTCCGCTCCGCGCTGCTTCAAGGTCTCCAACGGATCCAGAAGCTCCGAATCCTCGAAGCCGTCGGTGGCGATGATCAGGATCTTGGCGTCGGAAATGTCCGGCATGGCTTTTGCTCCTCGTCCAGGGTCCGCTGGCTAACCCGCCACGCGCCGGCCCGTTCCGCTCCACTCGCCCGCCGCCTTCAAGGGGATGCCCCGCCGCTCCAGACTCCGTCGAGACGCTGCGCCTCTTGCCGTCGGGAAGATGGAAGGGCAGCGTGGGCGGACCGTCGGCTCCGGCCGAAGGGCCGAAAGCCAACAGGTGCACCATGGACGACAAGGCCGCGGCCGCTACGCAGGACGAGAAGACGCCCCGCTGGGGCCTGCGCAACGAAGCGGCGCGCGATACCTCGCGGATCGAGGCCTTCAGCGACGCCGTGATCGCGATCATGCTGACCCTGCTCGCGATCGAGCTTCTGCGCTTCGATCCCGAACGGGCGCGGCAGGTCGGACTTGTGAACGCCTTGCTGCGGAACTGGCCGTCTTATTTCGCCTTCGGGCTCACCTTCCTGGTCATCGGCCAGATCTGGCTCACCCATCACAACCTCTGGCGCTACATCGCGCGGGTCGATCAGGGCATCGCGATCCTCAACCTCCTGCTTCTCGCCTTCGTGGCGATCACGCCGTTCGCGGCTCAGGTGCTCGCCGAGTCCCTGGCGAAGCTGGAGCCCGCCGAGCAGCGCCACGCCGCCGCCTTCTATTCCGCCGTGATGCTGGGGCAGGCGATCGCCTTCAACCTCGTATTGTGGTGGTCGCATTGGCAGAAGCTTTGCTACGAGGAGGTCGACGACAGCCTCCACCGCGCGATCCTGAAGCGCTACCGGATCGGCCCGGTCGTCTATGCCGCGGCGATGGCCTTGAGCTTCTACAGCCCCGTCGCCGGCCTCGCCTGCTATCTCGGCGTCATCGCGGCCTATCTCTGGCCGGGCGCCGGCGATCTGCCGGCCGGCCGGCACCGCGCGGACAATCTTCCCTAGGAGATCGAGCGCGGGACCCCCGGATCGACGGAGGAAGGCGCGACGGCCGGCCCGGCGCTCAGGCCGCCGCCGAGAACTTGTCCGTGCTGACCGTCGGCGCCCCGCAAATGTCCGACGGAGCCGGCGGCCGCTCGCCATGGGCATGGAGGTGGGTAAGGCACATTTCGAGCACGAACTGGGCGCGGAACATGGCGTCCTCCTCGTCGTCTCCCTCGGTCGCCGCCTGGGGAAGATCGGGAAAGACCACTCGGACCCGCCCTTCGCGGGTCGGCACCAGTCGCACGGGGTAAGCGATCACGTCATTCTCCTCGCGCGTGGACCGGCAGTGCAAGCACCGGGCGAAGCGCCTCGTCGTCGACCTCGACGGTCGCCCGCGGAGGTGCCTCGCCGGCGACGAGCGCCGCCTCGATCAGCTCGGCGGCGATCCGCTCGGCCTCGGCGCGCGCCGCCGCTTCGTCGGCGCATTGCCGTCCGGCGAGGTCGGGGACCTCGAATCCGGCGCCCCGGACGTTGAAATAATATTGGGGCATGGTCACGCCTCTTTCGAGCTTCAACAGCGCATAACCTGGATCAAGGTTGCGGGAAAAACGCAGCCGAAACGAACGCCTTGGAGGCCGGTTGGCCGCGCCGCCAAGCGCTGCTAGCCTCCCCCGTCCACACAGGGAGCCCGTCCATGAACAGCCGTGCCTTCATCCAGACCATGATCGCCCTCGCCTCGGCCTCGTTCGGGCTGGTCGCCGCCCTCGCCTGGAACGAGGCGATCAAGGCGACCCTCGTCCTCCTCGGCCTCGGCGACAGCCTCGCCGGCCTCTACACCTACGCGATCATCGCCACCATTCTCGCCGTGGTCGTGCTGGTCTGGCTCGGCAAGCTCGCGGCGCGGGTCGGCGGCGACGCCGCCTTCACCCGGGAGGCGGAGGGCTAAGACCCCTCCCCGCCGCCTCCGCCGAGATTCTTGGCGAAGCGGTAGCTGGTCCGCTCGTAGCCTCGGCGGCGGTAGAAAGCGTGAGCGCCCCCGAGCTCGATATTGCTCGTCACCTCGGCCAGTCCGCAGCCCGCGGCCCGAAGCCGCGCCTCGGCCGCCTCCAGGAGCGCGGTTCCGAGCCCCCGGCCCCGCGCCCGTCCGTCGACGATCATCATCGTCACCCGGCCGACCGGCGTCGGCCGGTGGAGCGCCGGAGTGACGTGCCAGGTCAGCACGCCGAGGACCGCCTTTTCCTCGACGACGAGCGGCGGCTCTCCCGCCTTGCGAAGCGCCGCAATCCGCCGGGCGAGCTCGGCCGGTTCCGAGGGGAAGCCGAGCGCCGTCACCAGCGCCGCGATCGCCGCCGAGTCGCCCGGCTTCGCCTCGCGCACCGCGGGTTCGGGAGCCGCTTCGGGCTCGGGTTCCGGATCTGTTTCGCGCTTGGGCTCGGGATCCGGCCGGAGTGAACGCTTCGCCGGCGCCGGCGGCGCCTCCGACTCGCCCGGATCCGCGTTTCGCCGCTTGACCGGCTTCGCCTTCGCCGCCGCCGCGGTCGCCGCCAGCGACTGCTTCCAGGTCGCCGCCAGGCCGCCGCGCAGGAAGCGCTCGATCTCCCCGGCGGTGGCGGTCAGCCCGTCCTCGCCGAAGCCGAGCACTTCCTGGCCGGTCTTCGCATCCTTCAGCCCATAGCGCCCGTAATCGCCGACGCCCGGGGTCCGGCGGCGCGAACGCACGAGCCTGCATCCGCGATTCTCCGCCATCGCTCGGAGCGCGTCATCCGGGCCGTGCTCCGCCACCTCGGACCCGCGGGATCAGGCCTTGGGCTTGGCCTTGCGCGCGGCGGCGGTCGAGCTCGCGCCCGACCGTGCCGAGCCGCCCGACTTGGCCGTTCCGCCGGACTTGGCGGAGCGGCCGCCCGACTTGGAACCGCCGTCGGACTTGCCGCCGCCGCGCGCCGCGGCGACTCCGGCCGCGATCACCGCTCCGGCCACCGCCACTCCCGCCGCGACCGCCGCCTTGGGATTGGCCTTCGCCGCCTCGACCACCCGTTGGGCCGCGCCGCTCACCGCCTCGCCGACCGCTCCGGCCGCGCCGCTCACGCCGCCGCCGGACTTGCCGCCGCTTTGATTGGCGCCCTGGGCGTTGGCGCTGGCGCCCTGGCCCTCGCCTTCGGAGCCGTCGTGCGGCTTGGCGTGGGGCATGGCATTGCTTGGGATGTGCGACATGGGTCGGCTCCTCGTTGAGGTTGTGAAAGGATCGCCCCCGCAACGGATGCGCACCCGCCCGGGTTCCGCCGCGACTGCTCAGCCGAGGCCTGGAGAGGGCCGGGCGAACCTTCCGGGTCCCGGTGCGTTCTCGCCAGGTCTCGAGGGCCCGCTTTGTGTCGGAGGCCCCTGCGTAAGGAAGGAGACGCCATGTCCAGCCCATCCCCGTCGAAGATCGCGATCGCCGCCCTCGCCGCCGCCTCCGCCCTCGCCGCCTCGGCGCCCGCCGCCGCCCAGTATCGCGACCCCTATCCGCCGCCGCCCCCGCCGCGCACCCGCGCCGGCCAGGTCGCCGACGAGATCGCCCGAACCGTCCGCGAGACCGCCGACGCCGTCGCCACCGTCCGAGGCTCGGTCGACTCGAGCCTTGGCACGCTCCGCTGGAACAGCGCCGAACGCTTCGCCATCGACCGCTGCCGCCCCTATCTCGACCGCTACGGCGCGATCCGCGTCGACCGCGTCGACTCGTATGGAAACCGAAGCCTTCGGGTCTACGGCGTCACCGGCTATGGCGGCGCCGGCTATGGCGGCGGCTACGGCTACACCCGCTCCGCCTACGACGCCCGAAGCTTCGCCTGCACGGTGCGGGACGACGGCCGCGTCAAGCTCAAGACGAGCCGGCTGCGCCGCTACTGATCCACGCCGCCTGGAACGACCGCACCCGGGGCTCCGCCCGAGCCGGCCGGGCGAGCTCGGTCATCGCCCAGACCATCGCGTCGGCCCGGTCCGGGGAGCGCCCCGGCCCCTCATAGCCGCCGGCATGGGTGATCCCCGCCATCTCGTCCTCGAGCTTGGGAAAGGCGCCCGCGAGGCCCGCCTTGCCGGCCTCGAACAAGGCCGCGACCGGCTCGGCCCGAACCGCCTTGCCCCGAGTCGCCGAGACCAGCCGGACCGGCAGATACGCCCCCGCCCCGCGAAGCACGCTCTCAACCATGTCGCCGCCATTGTTCTTCTCCGCGATCACCCGGTCCGCGCTCCAGGCCTCGGCCGCCGCCGCCGCCGCCCGAGCCCAGCCCTCGGGCCGCATCCCTTCCACCGAGCAGTCGGCGAGCACCCACAGCCGCCCGTCCGAGCCTTCCCCGCACACCACGATCCCGCACGCGTCGCCGCCGACGCTGGCGGGCGGGTCGACTCCCACGACGACCCTCCTCATCCCGTCCCGAGGCAGAGTCCCGCTTAGCCTCGAGCCCTCCAGCCCCTCCCGGGTCCAGAGCGCGCCCGCAACGTCCTCGATCAGCTCGCCGTCCAGCTCCTGCCGCCCGAGCCTCGTCCCGCCATAGGTCTCCGCCACCGCCCGTCGGAATTCCTCCGCCGAATGCGGGTTGTCGCGGGTCCGCCCGATCGTCTCGACGAACCCCTCCAGCCGCCGGATCCGCCGGAGCAAGGCGATCGGCCGAGGGGTCGTGGTCACCAGCACCCGGGGCCGCTCGCCGCGCCGTAGCCCGAGCACGAGATTGTCCCAGGTCGAATCCGCATGCGCCCATTTGGCGAGCTCGTCGCACCACGCGAAATCATGCTCCGGCCCGCGCAGTTTCTCCGGCCGCTCGGCCGAAAAGGCGAAGGCCTGCGCCCCGCCGGTGAAATCGACCCGCCACCGGCTCGCCACCCATTTCGCCTCCTCCCCCTCGAGCGCCGCCGCCTTGAGGCCGCCCGGCCCCTCGATCATCACCTTGACGACGTCGTCGATATTCGCGCCCACCAGGGCGATCCGAGGCGGCGCCCCCGCCGCGACGCCCTCCCTCACCCGCGCCCAGACCCACTCCGCCCCCGCCCGGGTCTTCCCGAACCCCCGCCCGGCGCGAAGCAGCCACACCCGCCAGGGCTCGCCCGAGGCCGTCGAGGGCGGCTCCTCCTGCCCCCGATGCGAGCGAACCGCCCACAGCTCCTCCACCACCCGCCGGACCGGCCCGCGAAGCCCCCGGAGGAACCGCTCCAGCGCCTCGTCAGGCAATCGCGCCGCCTCGAGCAGCAACGCCCGCATCTCCGCTTCCGAATAACGCCTCACCCTCGCCTCCTTCAGCTTTGTTCACGCAGAGGACGCAGGGACGCGGAGAGGCCGAGACGGCGAACCTGCCCCACGCCCTTCCGCACCCCCCAAAAAAAAGCGGGCAAAGCCCGCCACTCAACCCACCGAAGCCCGCCGCACCCCACAACGTCAGAACCGCCCTGCTCTCTCTGCGTCCTCTGCGTGCTCCGCGTGCTCTGCGTGAAACGAAGCGGCCTATCCGCCCCCACCGCCCGCATCGTCGGCCGCCGGCCGCGGAGGCGGAAGCAGCGCCCCCTCCTTCACCCCGAACGCCTTCAACCGCCGAGCCAGCGCCGCGCAGACCTCGTCCCGGCTCGCCCGCTTCACCCCCGGCCCGCCGCCATGCTGCCCAAGCCCCGTCGCCGGCCCCGCCAGGTTCACGGAAAGCCCCCGAAGCGCCGCCATCAGCTTGACCAAGTCCGCGATCTGCCGCGCATCCGGCGGCCCATCCATCGCCGCCCCCAGCTCCGCCGGAAGCTTCCCCTCGGCGCGTTCAATCTCCCGCTGCAACCGAAGCGCCGCCAACTTCGCCGTCGCCTGCTCCAGCGCCGCCCAGAACCCGGCCCGAAACTCCGCATCCTTCCGCCGATGCGTATAGACGCACCCCTCCGACACCCCCACCTCGGCCGCCGAAGCCGCGACGTTGGCGGTGCACGAAAAGCTCTCCAGAAAAGCCTCCTGCAACCGCTTCCCAAACAACCGCCGCCCCGCCGACCGCCGCTTCTGAACCGACCGGTTGTTCCCCGGCACGACCATACCGTCGGCGTCGACACGCGCTTTCTTCTTCCCACCCACTGCCTCTCTCCTCTCCCCAAAAAGAAAAGGCCGGCGCGCTCCCGCGCACCGGCCGAAACAATCCTCCCCGGAACGGGGAGGGGGACCGGGTGAAACCCGGTGGAGGGGGCCCAGCGCCTCTACCGCCCCCTTCCGTCAGCGGAAGCACTCTCCGGTCACCGCGCCCCTCTAGGTTTGCACCCGATCAGCCGTCACGACTGACGGCGGTAAACACCGCGTCACCGCTGGATAAGGTTCAAGAACGCACGCCCGAAGAGGAGCTACGAAGCCGCAATGAGCACACTCTTAGGAATCGCCGCGATCATCAGCGCGCTGTTCAACGGCCTCGCCCGCCTCGCATGGGCGCTTCGCCGCGAACCATGAGGGCGAAGCGGCAACAAAGAGTATTTTCGGAGCAAACCGCCCGAGTCGCGACGATGCCCCCGCAAAGCGGCGAATTCCTATTTTCCGCGGAAACCCGCGCCCCCGCCGCTCCCGCGCCAGGCACAAAAAAAGGCCCCAAAGGACCCGGCCGCAAGTTCAGACGATGATGCTTCCATACCCGATCATCGTGACGATGTCTAGGAAGAAAATAGGATCAGGCTATGCTGCCGGATCCGAAGGGCGAGCACCAAGCCCGGCCGCAAGGCCTATTCTCCACGAGGGCCCGTCGCCAGCCAGAGCAGGTTCACCCCGCATACGGAGCGGCGAGACACACTTTGGTGCTTTGGCGCTTTGGGTGAAACAGCCTAGCTCGATTTCGCCCGGCAGCTGGCATGGAGCCAATCAGCAACGGCGCCGTCCGGCCCGACCTTAAGTGGAGAACGCCGTCATTCATAGGGGAGAGCGCGGCTTCGTCAATGTGGCTCCGGCTGGCCGCGCTTTTCTTCTTCCTCTTCTCCACCGCGCAGAGCGTAGCCTGCGGCCCTCCTGCGGACGTAGGGACGGCGCAGCCTGAAACCCGGCTCGTCGGTCATCATCTCCGGGTCGATCAGCTTCATCGGCTCGGCGGGCGCGAAGCCGAACAGTTGAATGAACCGCTCCTCTCCCAAAAGGCGGGCGGCCGCCGCCTTGAACATCTCGTTTCGCGCGTTCGCGACGTCCGCATCAGGGGCGGCGAAGGCAACCTCGCGGAGCAACTCCTGCTGGATTTCGCGGCGAAGCGAGAGGAGACGGTCGAGAAGCGACGGGTCGTCGCGGAGAGTTTCCGCGGCTCGGATTTCGAACTGATCCTCGGGAACCATCACGGGCTTTTCCTCTTGTGGCGTGGGCGGCCGCCGGAGCGAGGTCATGCACCGCTCCACCTGACTCTCCCATGCCATCGGCCTCAGGCCATAGGTTCCATATAAGAGTTCGCTCCAGTAATAGCCACGCGCCCGCTCCACCGTTAACGCCGGCGCGCCTGCCGCCAACAGCACTTGATTGGCGAGTTGGTGGCACACCCCATCGACCGAGTAGCGGAAGATGGTGCCGCGCGCCGGCAGGGAGACGCGACAATCCTCGTTCTCGCGCACGAGGCAGCGCGCCAGTTGGCGGTCGGCCCCGCGGCCCGCCAGATGCCCGTCCGGTATCAGCGGAGTTCCGCCGCGCGGGCGGTAGATGCCCCAGCAGTACCAGCAATCTTCACCCGCGGCGACCACGTCGTCGATCTTCGGGAAGTCCCGCACTCGGTTGTCATAGCCGGTGACCCAAGTATGATCGGCAAACCCGGCGCCTTGGATCGGCGCCGCCCAGGCGTGTAGCTGATAAGCCATCCCCTTCCCCTCTCTCGGCGAGACCGCGCCGCGACTTGCATAGTCGCACTCGAGCGGCAAACCTGTCGCGTAAGCCGCCATTCACCTCATGCCGCTACATTGCCAACGCCCGCCCAAACCCTATTTAGGGCGTGACGCACCGACGCTTGTACCCTCACGGGCCTCCCCCTCCCCCGGGTCCCCGTGGAAGTACCACTTTCATGGGATTGCTTCATGGCCGACCAGAACCCCAAGCCCGACAAGGATCCGAACGGCGGCTCCTCCAATCCGTGGATGAAGTCGCTCTTCATCTGGGCCGGGATCCTGCTCGCCTTCATCCTGTTCGTTCAGGTGGTCGAGGGCGGCGGGCGGTCGGCCGCGGGCCAGGGCATTCCTTATTCCGAGTTCCTGAACCGCGTCGAGGACGGGTCCGTCAAGGACGTGGCGATCGGCAAGGAAGTGATCACCGGCAAGCTCGCCTCGGGCGAGAGCTTCAAGACCAACGCGGTGCCCGATCCGACTCTTCCGGCGCGGCTTCGCGAGCGCGGCGTGTCCTTCTCCGGGCAGCCGGACGCCCAGCCGTCCGTGTGGCTGCTCCTCCTCTACCAGGCGCTTCCCTTCCTTCTCATCCTCGGGATCGCCTTCTTCATCATGCGCCAGATGCAGAAGAATGCCGGATCGGGCGCGATGGGCTTCGGCAAGTCGAAGGCCAAGCTCCTGACCGAGAAGCAGGGCCGGGTGACCTTCGACGACGTCGCCGGGATCGACGAGGCGCGCGAGGAATTGCAGGAGATCGTCGACTTTTTGAAGGACCCGACCAAGTTCGCCCGGCTGGGGGGCAAGATCCCGAAGGGGGCGCTGCTCGTCGGCTCGCCGGGGACGGGCAAGACGCTTCTGGCCCGCGCCATCGCCGGCGAGGCCAACGTGCCCTTCTTCACCATCTCGGGCTCGGATTTCGTCGAGATGTTCGTCGGAGTCGGCGCGTCGCGGGTCCGCGACATGTTCGAGCAGGCCAAGAAGAACGCGCCCTGCATCGTCTTCATCGACGAGATCGACGCGGTCGGCCGCCACCGGGGCGCCGGGCTCGGCAACGGCAATGACGAGCGCGAGCAGACCTTGAACCAGCTGCTCGTCGAGATGGACGGATTCGAGGCCAATGAGGGCATCATCATCATCGCGGCGACCAACCGGCCCGACGTGCTCGACCCGGCGCTTCTGCGTCCCGGCCGCTTCGACCGCCAGGTCGTCGTCCCACGTCCGGACATCGACGGGCGCGAGAAGATCCTCGCCGTCCACATGAAGAAGGTGCCGCTCGCCCCCGACGTCGACGCCCGCACCATCGCGCGCGGCACCCCGGGCTTCTCCGGCGCCGACCTCGCCAATCTGGTCAACGAGGCCGCCCTCCTCGCCGCCCGAAAGGGCAAGCGCCTGGTCGCGATGTCCGAGTTCGAGCTGGCCAAAGACAAAGTCATGATGGGCGCGGAACGAAAATCCATGGTCATGACCGAGGACGAGAAGAAGGCGACCGCCTATCACGAGGCCGGCCACGCCCTCGTCTCGCTGCACGTGCCGGGCTGCGATCCGCTCCACAAGGTGACGATCATCCCGCGCGGCCGGGCCCTCGGAGTGACCTGGAACCTGCCGGAGCGCGACCGCTATTCGATGACGATGAAGCAGATGAAGGCGCGCCTCGCGCTGTGCTTCGGAGGGCGGATCGCCGAGCAGCTCATCTACGGCCAGGACGAACTCAACACCGGCGCCTCCAACGACATCCAGCAGGCCACCGACATGGCCCGCGCCATGGTGATGGAATATGGCATGTCGGAGCGGCTCGGCTGGCTTCGCTACCGCGACAACCAGGAGGAGGTGTTCCTCGGCCACAGCGTGTCGCGCAACCAGACCGTCTCGGAGCAGACCGCTCAGCTGATCGACCAGGAGGTGCGCCGCCTGATCGAGGAAGCCGAGTCGACCGCGCGCAACGTGCTCACCGAGAATATCGACGAGCTCCACCGCCTCGCCGGCACCCTGCTGGAATTCGAGACGCTGACCGGCGAGGAGTCGAAGCGCGCGATCCGCGGCGAGGATATCGGACGCGAGGATCCCAATGCCCGCCGTCCCGGAATCCCGGTGGCGGGCTCCTCGATCCCGAGCACCCGCCGTCCCCGCGGCGGCGGGATCGGCGGCCCCGCCCCACAGGGCGCCTAGGTCCGTTCAACCGCCGTTCAGGGCCGGAACCCTTCCTTGCCGCCGATCCGGCCCAGGGAGGGGTTTCGAACGTGAAGAACAGGTGGATTGTCGCGACGTTGCTCGTCGCCCTGCCGGCGGGCGCCGCCCAGGCGATGAAGGTGGACCAGTTTCTCCAGAAGGCCGATGCCCTTCAGCAGAAGGGCATGATGGCGCTCTTCTCGAGCGATTATAAGCTGCTCAAGGGCGAGGTCGAGGCGGGCGCGGCCGCCCTTCGCCAGGAACGGCTCGCGGCCAAGGCGGCGGGCCGGCCGCAGGCCTATTGCCCAGGCGACTCCGCGCCGGGCCTCAACAGCAACGAGATTCTCAAGGCGTTCCGCACCATCCCGTCGGCGCAGCGCTCGCGAGTCGAAGTGAAGGACGCGCTGCGGGCGTTGCTGGCGCGCAAATATCCCTGCCGGCGGTGATCCTTAGCCGAGCACGCCCATCGTGACGAGAAGCAGCAGGAACAGGCCCAGCGCCCAGGTCGCGAAGAGCAGCAGGGCCGCCGTCCGCCAGGCCGCGCCGAGCCGGCCCACCTGGTAGGCGCCGCGAAGCTGGCGGTACATGTGGACCGGCGGAACGGCGAAGACGAGCAAGGCGAGCAGCGCCGACGGCGCGTGAATCGCCTTGAGAAGCACGACCGCCACCAAGGCGAGGCTCATGAACGCGATCGAATAGGTCACGAAGATGAGATGGTCGTAGGCCTTGTACTCGCGCCGGTAGCGGCCCCGGTGGAGGAACAGCAGCCACAGGAACGGAACCGAGATCGGGATCAGCGCCCAGGAGAATTTATAGGCGTTGGACTGGAGCTTGTAGAGCATCAGCGAAGGGTTGTTGCCGGCCTTCGCCAGGGGCTTGCGAAGCCAGGCCGGCACGTCGTCGGACACGCGCACGATGCCGCCCTTGACCATCCCGCGCTCATTCATCGTCCTTAGGAGGACGAGCTCCTCGCGGGCGTTCTTGAGTTGCGCGTCGAGCTCGGCGGTCGGCTGGCGGGCGGCCTCGGCGGCGCCTCGCCGCGCCTCAAGCTTCGCCACCGCTACCGACTGCTTGCGCACCTCCTCGGCAAGCCCGCGCCTCACTTCCGGGCGGTCGACATTCACCTCGCCGCCGAGATTGTGGATCGCGGCGAACATCACGAATACCGAGAAGAGGAACAGGGCGAGCGGCGACACGAAGCGCGCCCGCTCCCCGGCGACGTAGCGTCGGGTCAGCTCCCCCGGGCGCCAGGCGAGCAGCGGCAGCGTCCGCCAGACCTTGCCGTCGAGGTGGAGCACGCCGTGGGCGAGATCGTGCCACCACGCCGAGACGCTTCGATGGACATGCGCCGCCTGCCCGCATTGGTGGCAATGCGGCCCGATCAGAGCGGTTCCGCAATTGAGGCAGGCGCCTTCGCGCTCGCCCTCCCCCTCGCCCGCGGCCGGCTCGACCGCGCGCGCCAGGACTCCGCCCAGCGCCGCGTCGCCCACCGCTTCCATTCCCCCCGATTCCATGGCTCCACCATGGCCGAAGGCAAACTGCCCGTCGAGACTCCCCGCGTTGAACCGCTCGCGCCGATGTCCTAGGAAAGCGACATGACCAACGCCAGGGCGGCTTCCGAAGGGACCGCACGCGCCTTCCAGAAATACGATCAGGCAGGCGAGCGTTCGGCGGACCGTGCTTAGGACCGGCCTTCTCGGCGGGTCGTTCAACCCGGCGCATGGCGGGCACCGGCGGATCAGCGCCGCCGCAATCGAGGCGCTCGGCCTCGACGAGATGTGGTGGATGGTGTCGCCGGGCAATCCCCTGAAGCCCCAGGCCGGGATGGCGCCGCTCTCCGCCCGCTTCGACTCCGCCCGCCGGGCGGCGCGCCACCTGCCGATCCGGGTCACCGCGCTCGAGCGGGAGCTTGGCAGCCCCTACACCGCAGACACGATCCGGACGCTCGTCCTTCGCTACCCGCACCGCCGCTTCGTCTGGATCATGGGCGGCGACAATCTCGTCCAGTTCCACCGCTGGCGCGACTGGCGGTCGATCGCCCGGAGGGTTCCGATTGCAGTCGTTTCACGTCCGGGATATGATGGCCCCGCCCATGCGGCTCGCGCGATGGGCTGGCTTCGGCGGTTCGTCCGCCCCGCGGCCACGGCCAGGAGCTGGACGGAGTGGAGTAGCCCGGCGCTCGTGTTCCTGAGATTGCCGCTCGATCCGACCTCCGCCACCGGCATCCGCGCCGCCACCCCCGACTGGCACCAAAGCCGGTCCCAACCGTTAAAGCCCGGCCACCACCGCGACGACGTGACGCGGCGGCCCGTATAGTAAGGAGGCACATTGCCCGCCACCCAGCCTGCTCCGAAACCAGACGGAGCGAACGAACGGATCGAAGCTCTGCACGACCTCGTGCTTCGGTCCCTCGACGACGATCAGGCCCAGGACGTCGTCACCATCCCCCTTTCGGGCAAGTCGAGCATCGCCGACCACATGGTGATCGCCTCCGGGCGGTCCACACGTCAGGTCGCGTCCATGGCTCAAAAGCTGACCGAGCGGATCAAGCAGGATCTCGGCCGCAACGTCCGGGTCGAAGGCCTTCCGGTCGCCGACTGGGTGCTGATCGACGCGGACGACGTCATCGTCCACCTCTTCCGGCCGGAAGTGCGCAGCTTCTACAATCTGGAGCGGATGTGGGGCTTCGAGGAAAGCGCGGCCACGGCGGCGCATTGAGGGCTTCCGATTGCCGTAGCGGCCGACCGACGCATTCCCGCGTCATCCCGGCGAAAGCCGGGACCCATGAACACCGACGTGCGAATGGGAGAATTTCCGTGTTCACAGGTCCCGGCCTGCGCCGGGATGATGGCTAGGAGATGCTCCTCCACATCGTCGCGCGCGGCAAGATCGGCCGGAGCCCGGAGGCCGAACTGGTCGAGCGCTACCTCAAGCGAATCTCCTGGCCGACCCGGATGACCGAGCTTCCCGAGAGCGGAGGCAAGCTCCCGCCGCCGCCCGAGGCGACGGTGACCATCCTCCTCGACGAGAAAGGCGAGACCCTGGGAAGCCTTGATTTCGCCCGGCGGCTTGAACGCTGGCGCGACGAAGGCCGGCGCGAGGCGCGCTTCCTGATCGGCGGCGCCGACGGCTTCGGCGAGGCGGAGCGCGCCGCGGCCGACCTCCTCTTGTCGTTCGGGCGGGCGACCTGGCCCCACCTCCTCGCCCGGGCGATGCTGGCCGAGCAGCTCTGGCGCGCCACCTCGATCCTTGCGAACCACCCTTATCATCGTGAAGGATGAGGGAGATGCGGCGCCTTGTCACCCTCCTCGCCTTCGCGGGCGCCTTGACCGGCGGGGGCTGGGCGCTCGCGCAGGACGGCTCCGGCGGCGGCGGCGGCGGCGGCGGCGGCGGCGGCGGCGCGGAGCTGGCGGCGGCCAAGCGGGAGGCGGATTCGGCGAGGCGGCGTTCGGAAACGCTCTCCGCCCAGGCCGCCCGAGCCCAGGGAGAAGCGGAGCGGGCCCGCGCCCAGGCGGCGGCGTCCGCGGCCGGAATCGAAAGCGCCGAGGCCGAGATCACCGCCGCGCAAGCGCGCATTCGGCTGATCGAGCGGCTCCGCGCCGAGCAGCGCGAGCGCCTCGCCCGCGAGCAGGGGCCGGTGGTCAGGCTTGCGGCGGCGCTCCAGACGATCGGGCGGCGCCCGCCCGCCCTCGCGCTCGTCCAGCCCGGTTCGATCGACCGGCTGGTCCATGTCCGGGCGGTGCTCGCCGCCACCCTCCCCGCGATACGCGCCCGAACCGAGGGGTTGCGCGCCGAGGTCGCCCGAGGCGACGCCCTGCGCCGCGAGGCCGACCTCGCCGTAGCCGCCTTGCGCACCAGCCAGGACGACCTGCGCCGCCGCCGGCTGGCGCTCGCCGCCCTGGAGCGGCGCCAGCGGGCGCTGTGGCGGAACCTCACCACCAATGCCCTGGGCGAGTCCGACCGTGCCCTCGCCCTCGGCGAGGAGGCCCGCGAGCTTGCCGAGCTCCAGGGAACCAAGGCGTTCCAGTCCGCCTTGCGGGCGCGTCTCGCGGCGCTTGCGGGGCCGGTGCCGAGGCCGGTCAATCCGCCGCCGCCCGGCCCCCCGCCGGGCCGTTATCTGCTCCCCGTGACCGGCCGCCTCGTTGCCGGAACGGGCGAAATCTCCGAATCCGGAGTCCATGCCCGCGGCCTCGCCTTCGACACCGCGGCGGGAAGCGCCGCCGTCGCTCCGGCGCCCGGGCGGGTCGTCTATGCCGGCCCGTTCCGCAGCTACGGACAAGTCGTCATCGTCGATCACGGCGGCGGCTGGGTCACCGCTCTCACCAACCTCGCCTCGCTCGACGTCCGGCGCGGCGAGACGGTCCGCCGAGGCGCTCCGCTCGGCCGGACCGGCACCCGAGTCACCGTCGAGCTCCGCAAGGACGGCCACCCCGTCCCGATCACCGCCCTCATCGGCTGACGGCGGACAGATGGCACCGCACAAAATCGGGACGACCGCACAAATGGGGACAGTAACTATTTCCGCTCGCTCCCTCGGGCCCGCGAGCGCCAGCCGGAAATAGTTACCGTCCCCATTTGTGCGCGTCCTTCATTCACCTGCCGTTGCTTTCGCGGCGCTAGAAAAGCGGCTAACCTCCCGCCGAACCGTGACACGCAGGATTCCCATGGCCAGCAATCTCATCCGCTCCCTCGGCCTCGTCAGCGCGCTCGCGCTGGTGCCGGCCTTCACCTCCGCCTTCGCCGCGGCCGACGTCGGCTCGATCCGCGAGTTCGACGAGTTCATGAACGTCTTCAACCGGGTCCGCTCCGATTATGTCGACCAGGTCGACGACAAGACCCTGATCCGGGGCGCGATCGACGGGATGCTCAACGCGCTCGATCCGCACAGCTCCTATCTCGACGAGCGCGGCTACCAGTCGATGATGACGACGACCGAGGGCAATTATGGCGGGCTCGGCCTCAACGTCACGATGGAGGACGGCACGGTCAAGGTCGTCACCCCGATCGAGGACAGCCCCGCCTTCAAGGCCGGACTCAAGGCGGGCGACTACATCACCCACCTGAACGGCAAGTTCATCGTCGGCGGAACGCTCGACGAGGCGGTCGACGCGATGCGCGGAGCGCCGGGGACCCCGATCAAGCTCACCATCTTCCGGCCCGGCCGCGACAAGCCGTTCGACGTCACCCTGACCCGGGCGATCGTCAACCTTCCCGCCGTCAAGTGGGAGGTGAAGGACAATGTCGGCGTCCTGAACGTCAACACCTTCAGCCGAACCACGACGTCAGAGACCCTCGCCGCGATCGCCAATATCCGGAAGACGCTGGGCCACGAGCCGACCGGCTACATCCTCGACCTTCGCGCCAATCCCGGCGGGCTGCTCGACCAGGCGGTCGGCCTGTCCGACGTGTTCCTCGAGCGCGGCGAAGTGGTCAGCCAGCGCGGCCGGAAGAAGACCGACATCGAGCGCTACTACGCTCAGCCCGGAGACGCGACCGGCGGAGCGCCGGTGATCGTCCTGGTCGACGCCGGAAGCGCCTCGGCGGCCGAGATCGTCGCCGCCGCGCTCCAGGACCAGCATCGCGCCATCGTCATGGGCGAGCGGAGCTTCGGCAAGGGCTCGGTCCAGACCCTCCTTCCGCTGTCGTCGAACACCGCGCTGCGTCTCACCACCGCGCGCTACTACACGCCGTCGGGCCGCTCGGTTCAGGAAGGCGGGATCACGCCCGACATCGAAGTGCCCCAGCTCACCGATCCCGACTACAAGTCGCGCCCGAAGCTTCGCGAGGCGGACCTTCGCCGCCACCTGATCAACGAGGCGAGCGTCAGCGACGACATCATCAAGGACGATTCCAGGCCCGATCCGCGCTTCGCCGCGACGGCGGAGGAGCTGAAGAAAAAGGGCGTCGAGGACTTCCAGCTAAGCTACGCCGTCCAGGCCATCTCCCGCCTCGCCAGGGCCGCCCCGGCGGCCGCCGGCGGCCCGGCGCGCACCGGGGCGAAGCGTTGAAACAGGCCAAGCTTCATTCGCGTCATCCCGGCGAAGGCCGGGATCTCGTGGAGAAGGCCCGCGACTTCTGGACCCGAAATCCCGGCCTGCGCCGGGATGACGCTGCGGCCCCCGGCGTCACAGCCCTATGACCACTCTCGACAAGGCCAAGGCGCTCGCCCTCCTCGTCCCGGCGGCCCTGCTCGCCGGCGCCTACGGCTCGCAATATCTCGGCGGCCTCTTCCCGTGCCATTATTGCTGGTGGCAGCGTTACGCCCATTTCGCCGCCCTCGCCTTCGCGCTCCTCGCCTACGCGCTGGCGCGCCTTCCCGACCGCGGCCGAAGCTTCGTCTGGCTCGCCGCCCTCGCCGTCCTGACCAGCGGCCTGATCGGATTCTACCACGCCGGCGTCGAGCTGAAGATATTCGAGGGCGTCGGAAGCTGCACGAGCACGGTGAAGGCCTCCTCCACCGACGATCTCATGCGCCAGATCCTCGCCGCGCCGCTCGTCCGCTGCGACGAGGTGCAATGGTCGTTCCTCGGCCTATCCATGGCCGGCTGGAACTTCATCGTCTCGACTTTGTCGGCGCTGGCGATCCTATGGCTGAGCCTCAAGCGACCCCGGACGGAGCGCGCATGACCACGGACCCCTCCACCGAAACCGCCACCGCCATCGCCATCGCCCCCGCTAAGGCGCCGCGCTGGCGCCCGGGAGACGAGCGTCCCGACGTCACGTCGATGATCCGAGTCGACCAGGCCGGCGAATATGGCGCGACCCGTATCTATTGCGGCCAGCTCGCCGTGCTCGGCGCCCATCAGCCCGCCGCCCGCGCGATCGCCCGGATGCAGAGCCAGGAGGAGCGGCACCTCCAGAGCTTCGATGCGATGATGGTCGAGCGGGGCGTCCGCCCGACCCTTCTCCAGCCGCTCTGGAACGTCGCGGGCTACACGCTCGGAGCCGTCACCGCCCTGCTCGGCCCGAGCGCCGCCATGGCGTGCACCGCCGCCGTCGAAACCGAGATCGACAAGCATTACGGGCGCCAGGTGACGGCGCTCGGAGCCGAGGAGGCGGACCTCTCCGCCACCATCTCCCGATTCCAGGCCGAGGAGCTTGAGCATCGCGACACCGCGATCGCCTCCGGCGCCGAGGACGCCTTCGCCTATCCGGTCCTGTCGAGCGTGATCCGCGCCGGCTGCCGCCTTGCAATCGCCCTGTCCAGAAGGATCTGAACCTAGTGCGCCTGCTTCTCCTCGCCGCCGCCGCTCTGCTTCCGGCGGCCGCCGCCGCCCAGCCCGCCGCCAACCGGCCGCCCGCCTCCGCTCCCGACGCGGAAAAGGTCAGCCAGCTCATCGTCTACGGCGACGATCCCTGCCCGCGCGGGAATGCGGACGAGATCGTCGTCTGCGCGCGCAAGCCGGAGAGCGAGCGCTACCGGATCCCGAAGGCGCTTCGCGGCAATCCCAACGATCCCGCCAACCAGGCTTGGACCAACCGCGCAAGCGAGCTCCAATATGTCGGCCGCTCCGGAATCGGAAGCTGCACGCCGGTCGGCCCGGGCGGCGCCTCGGGCTGCTTCAACCAGCTCGTCCGCCAGGCCCGCGCGGAGCGGGCCGGCCGCGACGAGGTGAACTGGAACGCCCTCATCGAGGCCGCCCGCCAGGAACGGCTCGGCAAGATCGACGACAAGGCCGCCGCCGAGGAAGAAGCCGCCAACCCGCGCTGAGTTCCTTCCCACTCCTCTCCCGGCGGGAGAGGGGAGATTTTGGAACAAAGCCGCCGCTCCAACCCTTCTCCCCGCGAAAAGCAAAGGAGCCGGGCGATGAAAGCCGCGCTGTCGAAATCCTTGTTCCTGGCCGCCGCCGCCGCCGCGTGCTGGCCCGCCGTCCCCGCCGCCGCGCAGGGCGGCGAACGAATCCGGCGGGTGGTCATCTACGGCAACGATCCCTGCCCGGTCAGCGAGAGCGAGATCGTCGTCTGCGCCCGCCGCCCGAACAAGGAACGCTACCGGATCCCCGAGGAGCTTCGAACCACCACCCGCGGCGATCCCGCCAATGCCAGCTGGGCGGCTCGGGCCGAGAGCCTCGAATATGTCGGGCGGACCGGCACCGACAGCTGCTCCACCGTCGGCCCGGGCGGCTTCACCGGCTGCTGGGCCGAGGTGATGCGCGCCGCCCGCGGCGACCGCCGCAAGGGCGAAGGCGAGCCCGGAAGGTAACCGCCCGATCCTCCCCCGGAACGGGGAGGATCAACGCTCCCCCGCTATCCACGCATCCACCTGCGCCTCGAGCGCGTCGAGCGGGACCGAGCCCTGCGCCAGCACCGCGTCGTGAAAGCGCCGAAGGTCGAACTTCGCACCCAGCGCCTTCTCCGCCCGGGCGCGAAGCTCGCGGATCTTGAGCTCGCCCACCTTGTAGGCGAGCGCCTGGCCCGGCCAGCTGATGTAGCGATTGACCTCGGCGTCGATATTGGCGTCGGACAGCGCCGTATTCTCGCGCATGAAGGCCACCGCCTGGGCCTTGGTCCAGCCCTTGGAATGAATGCCCGTATCCACCACCAGCCGGGCCGCCCGCCAGGCCTGGTAGGAAAGCTGGCCCATCTTCTTGGCCGGCGTGTCGTACAGCCCCATCTCCTCGCCGAGGCTTTCCGCATAGAGGGCCCAGCCTTCGGTGAAGGCGGTGAAGGCGGTGAAATCGCGCCGGAACGGCGGCAGGTCCAGTTCCTGCTGGAGGGCGATCTGGTTGTGATGGCCGGGCACGGCCTCGTGAAGGGTGAGCGCGGTCTGCTCCCACAGCGGCCGCTGATCGAGCTTCGAGGTGTTGACGTAATAGGTCCCGGCGATTCCGCTCTTGGGCGCTCCGGGGCTGTAATAGGCCGTCGTCGTCCCTTCCGCCGTCTCCGCCGGGATCGCCCTGATCCCGTAAGGCAGCCGCGGAAGCCGCCCGAACAGGCTCGGCATCTTCCCGTCGATCGTCTTGGCGACCAGGGCCGAGGCGGCCATCAACGCCTCGGGCGTCCCGGCATAATATTTCGGGTTGGTTCGAAGCTCCTGGATGAACGCCGCCCGGCTCGCGAAGCCCGCCCGCCTGGCCACCTCGTCCATCTCGCCGCGGATCCGCGCCGCCTCGCTCAGGCCGATGGCGTGGATCCGGTCGGGCGTCAGGTCGGTCGTCGTCTCCTGCCTCACCCGAAAGGCGTAATAAGCCCGCCCGCCCGGCTGGGCGGAGATGCTGTCGGACTTGGCGCAATGCGGCAGATATTCGGTCCGGTAGAAGGCGGCATGCTTGGCGTAGGCGGGGTTCAGGACGTCGAGGATCGTCCGCCTCGCGCGCCCCTGCATCGCCGCCCACTCCGCCTCGGTCACGTCCGCCGGCCTCGGCCTCGCGAACGGCTCGTAGAAGCGCGACTTGGCCGGGTCCTCTGCGATCACGCCGGTGATGCTCCGCTCGTAATTGCCGAGCACCGAGCAGGGCAGCACGAAGCCGCCGCGAACCGCCCGAGCGGTGATGTCGAGCGCCGTATCGTTCTGCTTCGGATATTGGGCGAGCCGGGCGAGATAGCTCTCGTAATCGGCTTTCGTGCGAAACGGCAGGTTCTCGGCGATACCGGCGAAACCCTGGTGCCAGCCGTAGTAAGTGGTGAACAGCATCACGCGCTGGGGATAACGGTTGCCCTCCACCACGTTCTCGAGGCTGCGCTTCAGGATCGCGCGATTGGCTTGCCCCGCGGGATCGAGCCCCGTGCCGGGGATCCGCTCGAGCCGGGCGAGGAAGGCCGCCGCGTCCTTCGCCCGCCGGTCCGCCGCCGCGAGACTTAGGTCGTCGATCCGGTCGTCATAGTCGCGCACGCCGAGCGATGTCGCGGACACCGGATTCTCGCGCAGCAGCCAGGCGTAATAATCCGCCATCAGCGCGTTGAGATCGCCGGCCGGCGCGGCGGCGGCCGGAGTCGCCCCGGCCAGGATCAGGCCGGCCATGATGAGGGACAATCGCATCGCGCGCTCCTTGCAGATTTGCCGGCACCCTAGCGACGCGTCTCGCGGGGGAGAAGCGGGCAACGATCCGCCCGTCCGCCCGTTGATCGCGAAGCGGAGGTTCCCCATGAGCGACAGCATCTACAAGGTCATCGAGCTGGTCGGCAGCTCGCCCACCAGCATCGAGGACGCGATCGAAGGCGCCATCGCCCGCGCCTCCAATACGGTCCGCGACATCCGTTGGTTCGAGGTCCTCGAGACACGCGGCCACGTCGAGAACGGCAAGGTCGCCCACTACCAGGTCACCCTCAAGATCGGCTTCACGCTGGACGGCTAAGGGCGGCGACCACCGCCTTTCCGGACGCCTTGGCAAATCCGGGCGGGGCGCGGCTCACCCGCCTCGAGGCGGAGCCGCCCGCCGGCTTCGCGGCGTTGACAATCGTTTCGAGGGCGACTAGTGGCCCCCTCCCCGCTTCCCTCGGCCCTGGCCGCCGGCAGCTACGGAGAGAGAGACGTGACGAGAATTTCGCAGCATCGGCGATTTTGTCCCGCCTCCGTCCGGATTCCGCCCCAGCGCTGACGCGCCAGGCCGGTCCCGGACCGGCGGCATGAAATCCCTTCGAATTTGAACGATTGAAACGGTCCCGGCCGCGCCTCGCGCGCGCGCCCGCGCCGGATGGATTTGTCATGGGCGAGAAGCTTCTGGCGCAGCGCGTCCTCATGCTGCTGCGCGACACTGTCGGGGGCCGGAGCCGCGCCGGCCAGGCCGTGCTCGAATGGGCGGCGGACCAGCAGGACTGGCTGTGGCCGGGCCGCGCCTGGGCCGGCGAAGCCGCGCCCGGACTATTCGGCCGAGCGCCGTGCGGCGACTCGCTCGATTGGGCGACTTTGCCGCGCCTTGCCGCCGCGATCGACGCCGAGGAGCCGGAGCCGGCGCTCTTCGCCGGGCTCCGAACCGCCTGCGACCTGCTCGGCCTCGCCGATTTCGACCGCGCCTTGCTTGAGGCGGTCGCCGGATTCGAGCGGCTTCCCCGCCTCGCCGCGCTTCGCATGCGTCTCGCCACCGCGGAAGTGGACATGGTCGCGCTCACCGGCCGGGTCGCCGGCGCGGCCGCGTCGGAGGCGGGGTCGCGAGTCCGCCGGTCCGAGGCGCTGTCGCTCGGCCTCATCTGGCTCGGCGCCGGCGACGGCTACGGCTCGGCCGAGCTCCAGCTCCAATGGCAATTCGCCAGGCTGCTCGACGGCGGACCGCCGGACGAGGCGCGCCTGGTCGGCGCTCTCGCCGGCGTTCGCCAGTCCGCCTCGCTCGCGCCGGCGGACTTCGCCGGCCAGGCGGCCGACGTCGACCTTCTGGCGCGGCTGCTCAAGGGCGCTCTCGACCGTCGCGCCGTCGGGGTCGGAATCCTCCTCCACGGGCCGCCCGGCACCGGCAAGACCGAGTTCGCGCGCATGCTCGCGGCCGAGGCCGGGGCGAGCCTGTTCGCGGTCGGCGAAGCCGCGCTCGAGGGCGAGGAGCCGTCGCGCTCGGACCGCCTCCAGGCGCTCAAGCGCTCGCAGCGCCTGCTCGCCCGCCGCGGCGACTCGATCGTCCTGTTCGACGAGATGGAGGACCTGTTCGCCGAATCCGGAATGTCCGCCGACGGCGGCCGCCGTTCGGGATCGAAGATCTTCGTCAACCGCCTCCTCGAGGAGGGGAAGGTGCCGGTGATCTGGACCACCAATTCGCTCGACGCGATTGATCCGGCGCACCTTCGGCGGATGAGCTACGTGCTCAAGCTCGCTTACCCGTCGCCGCGCGCTCGGACCCGGATCGCCGCGCACGCGGCGGCGGCGGAGGGCGTGGCCGAGGCCGCGGCCGGCCTCGCGCCGCTCCTCGCGCGCGAGCCGGAGAGCGCGAGCGTCGCCCGCCTCGCCTGCCGGACCGCCGCGCTCTGCGGCGGCGGCGCCCGCGACGCGGAGGCGGCCGGGCGCTCGCTGCTCGCCGGCCTGCGCGGCGGACGCGCCCTCGCGCCGCTGCCCTCCGGCGAGGCTCTCGACCTCTCGCTCTACGAGGCGGACCGGGCGATCGGACCGCTGATCGAGCGGGTGTCGGCGCCGGGAAGCCCGAGCGACTTCTCGCTTCTCCTCACCGGGCCTCCGGGCACCGGCAAGACGGCGCTCGCCGCCCATCTCGCCGATCGTCTCGACCGGCCGCTGGCGGTCAAGCGCGCCTCCGACCTGCTCTCGAAATGGGTCGGAGAGACCGAGGCGAACATCGCCGGAGCCTTCGCCGAGGCGCGCGAGGAAGGCGCGGTCCTGCTCTTCGACGAGGCGGATTCGCTCCTCCTCGACCGCTCCGACGCTCAGCGTTCGTGGGAGATCACCCAGGTCAACGAGCTTCTGACCTGGATGGACTCCCACCCGCTTCCGTTTGTCGCCGCGACCAACTTCGCCCGGCGGCTCGATCCGGCGGCGCTCCGGCGCTTCGTCTTCAAGATCGAGCTCAAGGCGCTGTCGCAAGAGGCGGCTTCGCGCGCCTTCGAGCGTTTCTTCGGCCAGCCCCCGCCGGCGCGGCTCAATCAGGTGGCGGGCCTCACCCCCGGCGATTTCGCCGTCGTGAAGCGCCAGCTGCGCTACCGCGACGGAGCCGCTCCGGGCGAGATCCTCGCTCTGCTCGACGCGGAAGCGAAGGCCAAGCCGGAGCGGTCGGGGAAGATGGGTTTCTAGCCTGTCTCGGCAGGGAGCGGGAGCGACGGTGAATATCCCTTTCCCCGGCGGGGAGGAGGCCCGGCGCTGGCCGGACGACCGCCTTGGAAACGGAACAAATATAGCATAAAGCAGGTAGAACAAACCTCGTACATTCCGGTTGTCAGGTGCTTTTCAAAGACTTATCTCCGGCACCAGATGGCCCAGATCGACCTCCAGCAGAAGCTCGCCATCCTCGCGGACGCGGCCAAGTACGACGCCTCCTGCGCCTCCTCGGGAACCTCGAAGCGCGACAGCCGCGGAGGCAAGGGGATCGGCTCGACCGAGGGCATGGGCATCTGCCATGCCTATGCCCCCGACGGCCGGTGCATCTCGCTCCTCAAGATCCTGCTGACCAACAGCTGCATCTTCGACTGCGCCTATTGCATCAACCGCAAGAGCTCGAACGTCCGCCGTGCCCGCTTCACCCCCGAGGAGGTCGTCCGCCTCACCCTCGACTTCTACCGCCGCAATTATATCGAGGGTCTGTTCCTCTCCTCCGGGATCATCCGCTCCTCCGACTATACGATGGAGCAGATCGTCGAGGTGGCGCGCGCGCTTCGCGACGATCACCACTTCAAGGGCTATATCCACCTGAAGACGATCCCCGACGCCGACCCGGAGCTGGTCCGGCTGGCGGGGGTCTATGCCGACCGGGTGTCGATCAACGTCGAGCTTCCCACCGCCGCCGGCCTCACCCGGCTCGCGCCGGAGAAGGACGGAGGCCGGATCGAGGGCGCGATGGCCGACGTGCGCGCCGCGATCGACGAAGGCGCGGACGCCAAGAAGCGCTTCAAGTCGGCGCCCGCTTTCGCGCCCGCCGGCCAATCCACCCAGATGATCGTCGGAGCCGACTCCGCCACCGATTCCGACATCGTCGGGCGGGCGAGCAACCTCTACGGGCGCTTCCGACTGCGCCGCGTCTATTACTCCGCTTTCTCGCCGATCCCGGATTCGTCCGCCGTTCTTCCGCTTCGCCGGCCGCCGCTGATGCGCGAGCATCGGCTCTACCAGTCGGATTGGCTGATGCGCTTCTACGGCTTCACCGCCGCCGAGGTCGCCCAGGCCGCCGATTCCGCCGGGATGCTTCCGCTCGACATCGATCCCAAGCTTGCCTGGGCGCTTCGCTTCCGCGAGCATTTCCCGGTCGACGTCAACCGCGCCCCGCGCGAGGCTCTGCTTCGCGTGCCCGGCCTCGGCGTCAAGGCGGTCGACAAGCTCGTCGCAAGCCGCCGCTGGCGCCGCCTGCGCCTCGACGACGTCGCCCGGCTCACCGCCTCCATCGCCAAGGTGCGCCCGTTCATCGAGGCCGAAGGTTGGCGCCCCACCCTCCTCACCGACCGCTCCGACCTCGCCGCCCGCCTGAAGCCGAAGCGCGAGCAGCTGGAGCTGTTCGGGTGAGCAGCCCCTCTCCCACCGGGGGAGAGGCCGCGGCTCGGCACGTCGTCCTCGAGTCCGAGGACGATTTCGAAGGGTGGCGTGAGGCCGCCCGCGCGCTCGCCTCGTCGCGCATTCCGGCCGAGCAGGTGAGCTGGCGGGTCTCCGGCGCGGCTGGCGACCTGTTCGGCGGCGGCGACGCTTGCGACCTCCCGCCGGCCAGGCCCTTCCCCGTCCCCAAGGCCTTCCTCGCCCTCGCCGAGACCGCCATCCTGCATTCCGATCCCGAGCGTTTCGCACTCCTCTACGCTTTGCTCCTTCGGCTTCGCGAGCAGCCGGGGCTAATCGGCGATTCGGCCGATCCGCTGCTGCGCCGGCTCGAGGGGATGGCCAAGGCGGTGCGCCGCGACATCCACAAGATGCGCGCCTTCCTGCGCTTCCGCGAGATCGAGACCCCCGAAGGCCCCCGGTTCGTCGCCTGGTTCGAGCCCGAGCATCATATCGTCCGCTCGAACGGCGGCTTCTTCGTCCGCCGCTTCGCCGCGATGCGCTGGTCGATCCTCACGCCCCAGGCCTCCCTCCACTGGGACGGAGAGACTCTCGTCGAGGGGCCCGGAGCGACTCGCGCCGACGCCCCCGCCGGCGACCCGGTCGAGGCGGTGTGGAAGACCTATTACGCGTCCATCTTCAATCCCGCCCGGCTCAAGGTCGGGGCGATGCTCAAGGAGATGCCGCGGCGTTATTGGAAAAACATGCCCGAGACGGCGTTGGTGGGGGAATTGGTGGCAGGCGCACAGGCGCGGGAGGCGAGGATGGTCGAGGCAAGCGGCGCCCGGGTCGGCGGCAATTCGCGCGCCGCCTGGGACTCGATCCGCTCCGAGGCGATGAGCTGCACCCGCTGTCCCCTCTACCGATGCGGCACCCAGACCGTGTTCGGCGAAGGCCCGCTCGACGCCCGGATCCTGTTCGTCGGAGAGCAGCCGGGCGACCAGGAGGATCTCGCCGGCCGTCCGTTCGTCGGCCCGGCCGGACAGCTCCTCGACCGCGCGCTCGGCGAGGCGGGGATCGACCGCTCCGCCGCCTACGTCACCAACGCGGTCAAGCATTTCAAGTTCGAGCGCCGCGGCAAGCGCCGGATCCACTCCAAGCCCGACTCCGGCGAGATCGACGCCTGCCGCTGGTGGATCGACCAGGAGCGCCAGCTCATCCGCCCGCCCGTCACCGTCGCGCTCGGCGCCACCGCCGCCCGCTCGATCTTCGGCAAGGCCGTCACCATCGGCGCCATGCGCGGCCGGGCCCACGCCTTGCCCGAAGGCGGCGAGGCGTGGGTCACCGTCCACCCCAGTTTCCTGCTCCGGGTCCAGGACAATAAGGACGCCGAATATGCGAAGTTCGTCCACGACCTGAAGGTCATCGCCGAACGCGCGGAGGCCCTCGGCTAACCAAATCCTCCCGTTGAGGGGAGGGGACCGTGCGAAGCGCGGTGGAGAGGTGTCAGCGCCGGAGTGATCCTCGAGCGTCGGCACCCCTCCGTAAGCCCGTCGGGCTGCCACCTCCCCTCGACGGGGAGGACCGAGCGCTACAGCTTGACCAGCATCTTGCCCGTATTGCCGCCCCGGAACAGGTCGAGGAACGCCTCCGGGGTCGCCTCGATCCCCTCGCGCACCGTCTCGCGGCTCCTCACCTGCCCGCCGCCGATCCAGCCGCCCATGTCGCGGTAGAACTCGCCCATCTCGGACGCGTAGTCGGTGTAGATGAAGCCCTTCAGCATGATCCGCATCGCGATCACCCGCATGATGTATTTGAAGGCGTGCGGCGGGGCGCCGTTATAGCTTTCGATCATTCCGCAGATCGCGAACCGGGCGTTCTGCCGGGCGGCGGCGAAGGCGGCGTCGAGATGCTCGCCGCCGACATTGTCGAAATAGACGTCGATCCCGTTCGGAGCCGCCGCCATCAGCGCCGGGACGAGCGGCCCGGCCTTATAGTCGATCACCGCATCCGCGCCCAGATCCTTGACCCAGGCGCACTTCTCGGCGCCTCCGGCCGAGCCGATCACGGTCATTCCCTTCGCCTTGGCGATCTGAACCACCGCCGATCCCACGCCGCCCGCGGCCGCGGAGACGAAGACGGTGTCGCCCGCCTTCGCCTGGGCGGCTCGAAAGAGGCCGAAATAGGCCGTCCCGCCGGTCAGGCCGAGATTGCCGAGCCACTGATGATCCTCGACTCCCAGCGGTGGAAGCTTGTTGAACGCCTTGGCCGGACCCGCCGCTTCCTCCCGCCAGCCGAGCATGTGGAACACCGTCTCGCCCTCGGCGAAGTCGGGGGAGCGGCTCTCCACCACGGTTCCGACCGCCCCGCCCTCGAGCGGCGCTCCGACCTGGAAGGGCGGAACGTAGCTCTTCACGTCGTTCATCCGGCCGCGCATGTAGGGGTCGACCGACAGCCAGCCATTGCGGACCCGCACCCAGCCCTCCTGCAAAGGCTCGCCCAGCAGTTCCTTCAGCTCGAAATTGTCGCTCGTCGGCATGCCCTGCGGGCGCGACTTCAGGTGCCAGGCGCGATTGGTCATCGTCGGATCTCCGTCACGGCGGGAAAGGCGGGCTTTCGCCGGAATGGCGGGGAGAGTCAAAGCATGCTCCCTCTCCCGCGCGCGGGAGAGGGAGAGGCCCGCCGCGCGGCGGCGGGAGGGTGAGGGTCTCGGACCAGGAAGCCGAAAAAGAAGAAGATCCTCACCCTGCCCTCTCCCGCGCGCGGGAGAGGGTGATTGGGAGGTTCGCCGGCTACGCTTCGGGTTCGCCCCGGCCGCCGCTCCGCTCGCGGTCGACGCCGGGTTTCGGGTCGCCTTCACGCTCGCGATCGCTTTTGCCGTCGGAGTAGGTGCCGGAGAAGCTTCGGTCGAGCACGTGGGGACCTTCGCCGCCGCGCGGATTGTCGCGCTCGAACAAAGCCCGGCCGCGCTCCTCGTTGCGCCACTCGGTCATCGCGTCCTCGGCGCTCTTGTTGAGCACCACCTTGTCTTCCACCTTCTCGATCCAGCCGCACGGCACCGAATGGTGGATTCCGCCGGCATTCTCGTCGGACCGCGTTAGGATGATGCGGTCGCCGGCGACCTTGTCGACGGTTCCGACATGGCTTCCGTCGGAGCCGACGACCTCCATATGCGGCATCGCCTTGCCGACCGACTGGCGCTGGCCCTGGCGCCGGCTGCGCCAGCTTCCGAACTCGCTCTCGAACTTCGACTGATGCTCGCGGCGATATTCGTCATAGTCGCGGTCGAGATCCTCGATCTGCCGACGCCGCCACTCGGAATAATGCGGGTCGTGGATGTCGCCGCCGCTCCGGCCGCCCGACCCTTCGAAGCCGCTGCTGCCCGACGAACCGGAAGACCGGCCGCCTAGGCCGCCGCCGCCATAGCCGCCGCCCGAGCCGCCCTGGCGCTGGCCGCGCTCGCCGCCGATCGAGTCGCTGAACCAGCCTTCGCGCTCGCCGCCGCCATAGCCGCGGCCACCGCTATACCGGCCCTCGCCGCCGCCCCCGCCGGAGCCGCGATCGAAGCCTTCCTGGTCGCGGCTTCCGCCGGCCCAGCCGCGCGTGCCCGGCCGCTCGCGGTTCCAGCTCTCGGCCGCCTGGTTGCCCCAGCCGGTTCCGAAACCGCCGCCGCCCAGCGTTCCCGGTCCGCTGTCATTGTCGCGGCGGCCGGACATCCTCTGCTCCTGCTCCCAGCGTCTCTGGTCCATCTCGCGGCGGCGCTGCGCGTCGTCGTCGCCGAACCAGGAGCGAAGCTCGTCGCCGGCCCGATCGATGAAGCCGCGGTCATTTCCGCCGCCGCCGCCGCCATAATTGTGGGAGCCGCGGCCCTGCTCGCGGTCCCGATGCCAATTCTGGTCGCGGTCGCGCCAACGCTCACCGCCGTGACGGTCGTCGCCATCATAGCCCATCGAAACTCTCCTCTTCGGTGTCGACCCGCGAGCACAAGCGCAGCCCTTCCGCGCGTGCGGGTTCGAAGGGAAGAACGGGATCGGACCGCCGCCGTTCCTTGGCGAGAGCCGGGACGTTCGCCGGCTCCGGCGAAATGATCCAGGTTAGGGCGAGCGCCCAAATGCCGCATTGCGAAAGCGGCTCGGCCCCGCTATCTGGGCGCCTTCTCGAGCCCCATCCAGCCCCATCTGGATGGCCGATCAAGGGCGCGGGGCTGTAGCTCAGATGGGAGAGCGCTGCAATCGCACTGCAGAGGTCAGGGGTTCGATTCCCCTCAGCTCCACCAGCCTTTCCGGCACATGACCGACCTCCTCGATGGCGGCGGGGTACCGGTTTCACCGCAGCTTCAGCCTTCCATCGGAAACGACGATCGCGCTCGAGGAGGAGGTCAGTTCGGACTCGACCGGCTGGGCCGCGCCTCCAAGGCCCCGCGCTCGGCGGACCTCATGCGGCGCGTCCCGTGACGGTCGACGGCGGCGTTCCACCGCCGAGCGCCCGCTCGGCGAGCGCCTCCCAATCCACCAAGCTCAGCTGCACGACCGAGAAGGCGTAACAGCAGGCGACCGCCGCCGAGACGGCGCCGACCGGATTGGCGGGCGCCGCGTACCAGGCGAGCGGAACCAGGATCGTGCGGAGCGCGAGATGGACCAGACCGAGAGAATGGCCGATGCTCCAGCCGAACACGACCCAGTGGAGGGCGAAGGCGATCCCCACGGTCAGCGGGAGCAGCGACGGAGCCTCGATCCAGACGGGCACGTGGATGGCCCAGGTGGCGAGCACCATCAGCCGCGCCAGCTTGCTCAGCCTGAACAGCGGGTTGCCGGGATCGCCGCCGAAAATCTCGCCGCGAATCCGACCGATCAGGGCGGCGACCGGAGGTATCGCCCAGAAGCAGGCCACCAGGACCAGGTTCGCCCGCGCCTGCGACACGAAGAGGCTGACGGTCGCCGCAACCGAGTAGTTCAAGACTCCGGTGAGCGGGAGGGAGATGGCGCCTCGCCGGCTTCGGACGAACTCCGCCTGCATCTGTTCGAAGGTCATCGATCCGGTCCCCGCGCAATGTCGCACGCGGGTTGATAGGGACGGCCGTGGGGCTAGACTTGTACAATTCGGAAAAAAAAGAGCCGAGCGGGGCGGGAGAGGTGGGCGTGAATTTGCAGTGGCGCGCGGCCGACGCGGATGTGAGCGCCCTGGCCTGGGGCTTCATCGAGCGGCACAATCGCGAATCGGCCGGCGCCGCCCTTCACTTCCCGGTCGCCTACCCCGTGCTTCAGGTGACCCTCGCCGGCCGGTACCGGGTCGAGCTCGGGAGCCGGCTCGAAGCTACCCCCACGGGCGGGCTTTGGGGCAGCGCCTTCGAAGCGGTGCGCGGCGCTCCCGAAGGAAGCCTCCACAGCTTCGCGGCGGCGCTTACCTTCGAGGGCGCCGCGCTCCTCCTGGGCGGTCCGCCAAGCCTCGCCGCGAACCAGATCCTCGACCTCGACGCGCTCCGGCCCTGCGCTTCCGCGAACCTCGTCGAACGGGTGACGGGCGCGGCGTCGTTCGAGGCCCGCGTGCGAATCGTCCAGGACTTCTTCCGCGGTCTCGCGGCGCGGACATCGCCGCGCCACACGGATCCCCGAATCCTCGCCCTCTCGACCGAGATCGCCCGGGACGTTCGCGGGGGGCCCGTCGGAAGGCTGGCGAATGTCTCGGGGTCGAGCGAGCGGACGCTCTACAACCGGGTCCGCCGCGAGATCGGCTGCGGCCCCAAGCGCCTCCTGCGGCTGGCCCGGCTTCAGCGCCTCCTGCGCGCTTTCCATCCCGCGCCTTTCGGAGGGAAGCCGGCGGTCGATCCCCTGCTGGAGTTCGTCGACGAAGCGCATATCCGGCGCGAGTTCCGGGCACTCACCGGAATGCGGCCGAGCGACTTCGAATCGGAGAAACGCCGGTCGGGCGACCCGGTCTTCCACAGCATTGGCGCGGATGCGGGCGCGATTCCGGCGCGTCCCGGCCGCTGACCGGGGCTGGTTCGGCTGGCCTCGGCGGACCGCGCGGTATAAGCTCGCGGTCGGGCCGAGCCCCTGTCGCTTCTCAACCCGCCATCAACCGGGGGTCCCATGCACGTCCGACAAACGATCACAGCCTTTATCGCCGCGCTGGCGATTTCCGCTTCGGGCCTTGCGGCCCCGCGCGCTCCGGCCAAGCCGCGCCCCGATCTCGCCGACGTCGCCCAAGGCACCTATCATGGCGACGTCAACTCGGATTCGCGCGGCGAGTCTCGGTCCGGAGTGACGATCACGGTGACCAAGATCGCGCCTTCCACGGTTAGGGTGTCGAGCGACTATCGCCGCCTTCCGGCTTTCACCGCCCGTCTCGAGCGGGTGATGAACACCATCCAGAAGACCGGCGGACCGGAAGTCTTCCTGCTCGATCTGGGAAAGAGCCCGGCCGGCCTGGACGTTACCGTCGACGAGGCTTCCTGGTCCGGCTCGAAGGCGCCGGGGCGCTAAGCTTCGAAGCGCGCCGGCCCGCGAGGCACTCCGACCGGCCTTTCCTCCCGCGCGGACGCGGCCTAAGTCCGCGGCGTGGATGACGACCTCCCCCCGCCGATCCCGGCCGCGACCCTGATCCTGATGCGCCCGGGCGCGCCCGGCGGCCCTCCCGAAATCCTGATGATCGAGCGCTCGGCGACGATGGCCTTCGCCGCCGGAGCCCTCGTCTTCCCGGGCGGCCGGATCGATCCGCAGGATCACGAAGCCGCCGCCCGCCTCGAGTCGAAGCTTCCCGACGCGGCGGCTCGGATCGCGGCGGTTCGCGAGACGATCGAGGAGACCGGGATCCTCCCTGCCGTGGCGGGAGAGGCCGACAACGCCGCGTTGCGCCGCGAGATGGCGGCGGGAGCCTTATTCGCCGAGCTGCTCGACCGGCACGGCCTGAGTCTCGAGCTTGAAGCGCTCACCCCCTTCGCCCGCTGGTGCCCGAACTTCCGCGAGGCGCGGCGGTTCGACGCGCTCTTCTACCTGGCCGAGGCGCCGGCGGGCGCTCAGGTCGCCTCCGCCGACCAGGCCGAGTCGGTGCGCACCTTCTGGGCCGGCGCGGCCGATACGCTGGCGGAGATCGAGGCCGGCCGAGCCCACGCCATCTTTCCCACCCGCCGAAATCTCGAGCGGCTCGCACGCTTTGCCTCGATCGAGGAGGCGCGCGAGGACTCGGCGCGCCATCCGGTCCGGCGGATCACGCCTTGGGTCGAGCAACGGGACGGAGCGCGCTGGGTCTGCATTCCCGACGGCCTCGGCTACCCCGTCACCGCCGAGCGCTACGAGACGGCGCGGCGGCGGTGAGAAAGGCGCTTCGCCGGGCGAAGCGGCTGCTCCTGATCGGCCTGGTCGCGTTTCTCGGCTTCCTCGCCTGGGGCTATGCCCGCAACCATCCGCAGGACGTGCCGTGGGCGCCGCTCGACCTCGCCCAGCCGGTCGGCGCCTTCACGCGGGCGAAGCTCGCCGGCCTGGACGGCGCCCGCTGCCGCGCTCTTCTCGCCAAAGCGGGAATCCGCTTCACTCGGACCTCGGCGGTGAAGGCCGGCGCCCGGTGCGGCTACGAGGAGGCCGTCAGCCTCGCCGGGGGCGCCGCGGCGATCGCCTACCGGCCCGCCCGCCTCCCCCTGCAATGCCCGGTCGCGGCGGCGCTCGCGCTGTGGGAGTGGAACGTGGTCCAGCCCGCCGCGCTTCGCCGCTTCGGCCGCCGGGTCGTCGCCGTGGAGACGTTCGGAAGCTATAGCTGCCGGCGGATCTACGGCCGGTCGACCGGCCAGTGGAGCGAGCATGCCCGCGCCAACGCGATCGATGTCGCGGCCTTCCGGCTCGAGGATGGCCGCCGGGTCGCGGTGCTTGCCGATTGGTCCCGCCCCGGCGCGAAGGGCCGCTTCCTCCACGACGTCCGCGACGGCGCCTGCCGGCTCTTCGCGACCACCCTCTCGCCGGATTACAACGCCGCCCACCGCGACCATCTCCATCTCGACGAAGCCGGCCGAGGCGCGATGGGCTGGCACGCCTGCCGGTAGGGCGGACCCGCTTCGCTCCGGAAGCGCGGCCAGCCTCAGGCCATGATCCACTCCACCGCCGCTTTGGCGTGGAGAGCGGTCGTGTCGTAGACGGGGAGCACGTTGGCGACGGGGTCGACGAGAAGCACCAGCTCGGTGCAGGCGAGCACGACCGCCTGCTGGCGCGCCTGGGCCATCTCGGTCAGGCAGGTCTTCAGCCGCCGCTGCGAGTTGCGAAGCACCTGGCCCTTGGCGAGCTCCTCGAAGATGATCCGGTCGATCTCCGCCGCTGTCGCGGGATCGGGCGTCGACAGCGCTATACCGAGCTTCTCGATCCGCCCCCGCACGAACGGCTCGTTCATGGTGAATCGGGTGCCGAGGAAGCTCGCCCTCTTCACGCCGTCGGCGGCGAGGCGGGCGCCGACCACGTCGCCCATGTGGATGAGCGGTATCGCGACCGCCTCTTCGACCTGGTCCGAGACCTTGTGCCCGGTATTGGAGCAGATGATCAGCCCCTCGGCCCCGCCGGCTTCCAGCCGCCTGGCCGCCGCGACGAGGATGTCCGCGACCCGCTCCCACTCCCCGGCGAGCTGAAGCGGCGCGAGCTCGGCGAGATTCAGGCTCTCGATCAGAAGCGGCGCCGAGGACAGGCCTCCGACCTTGGTCGCCACCCCCCGGTTGATCTGCTCGTAATACATGGCGGTCGAGAGCCAGCTCGTCCCGCCGATCATCCCCAGCTTGCGCACGTTTTGCCCCTGAAGCGCGTTAACCAAGTCTTGGAAGGCGGTTCGGAGCGGCTTTGCAAGGTCGCTCAAGCGAGGCGGGTGCTAAATCGCGGCGACCTGTGGCGCGAAGGAAACAGCAACCGGCGCAAGGGCTGGCACGTCGTCCCAGCGAAGGCTGGGACCCCAGGGGGTGAAAGGCGCGGTGATCTTCACCCCCCTGGGGCCCCAGCCTCCGCCGGGGCGACGTGAGGAGCGTAAGCCGTTAACCTTGTCGTTTCCTATCCCAGCGCCTTGACGATCTCTTCCACCATCTTCTTCGCGTCCGCGAGAAGCATCATCGTATTGTCGCGATAGAAGAGCTCGTTATCGACCCCGGCATAGCCGGCGCCGCCCATCGAGCGCTTGATGAACAGCACGGTCTTGGCCTTCTCCACGTCGAGCACCGGCATTCCGAAGATGGGCGAGCTCTTGTCGGTCTTCGCGGCCGGGTTGGTGACGTCGTTCGCTCCGATGACGAAGGCGACGTCGGTTCGGGCGAACTCGGAATTGATGTCCTCCAGCTCGAACACCTCGTCATAGGGCACGTTGGCCTCGGCGAGCAGCACGTTCATGTGGCCCGGCATCCGTCCGGCGACCGGGTGGATGGCGTATTTGACGCTCACCCCCTCCTTCTTGAGGAGGTCGCCCATCTCGCGAAGAGCATGCTGCGCCTGCGCCACCGCCATTCCGTAGCCGGGGACGATGATCACCTGCTCCGCCTGGGAGAGGAGGAAGGCCGCGTCCTCGGCCGAGCCGCGCCGGTAGGGGCGGTCGGCCACCGCGCCTCCGCCCGCCGCCGCCGTGTCGCCGCCGAAGCCGCCGGCGATCACCGAGATGAAGCTTCGGTTCATCGCCCGGCACATGATGTAGGAGAGGATCGCGCCCGAGCTTCCGACCAGCGCGCCGGTGACGATCATCGCCGTGTTCTGGAGCGTGAAGCCCATCGCCGCCGCCGCCCAGCCCGAATAGCTGTTCAGCATCGACACGACGACCGGCATGTCCGCTCCGCCGATCGGAACGATCAGCAGGAAACCGATCGCGAACGACAAGGCGAGCGCGGTGAAGAACACCCACGCGCTCTGGTCGGTGGTGAAATAGCCGATCAGGCCGATGATCAGGGCAAGCGTGCCGAGGTTGAGGACGTGCCGCCCGGGAAGCAGGATCGGCTTGCCCGACATGTTGCCGTTGAGCTTGAGGAACGCGATCACCGATCCGGAGAAGGTGATCGCGCCGATCGCGGCCCCCAGCCCCATCTCGACCCGGCTGACCCGGTGGATTTCACCGGCCACCGCGATCCCGAAGGCGTCGGGGTTGAGGTAGGCCGCCACCGCGACCAGCACCGCGGCGAGACCCACCAGGCTGTGGAAGGCCGCGACGAGCTGCGGCATCGCGGTCATCGCGATCCGCCGCGCCGTCGCCAGTCCGATCGCCGCGCCGATCGCGATGGCGATCAGGATCAGCGCGAAATCGCCGAGATCGAGGTTGAGTATCCCCGTCCAGACCCGCGGCTTGGGCTGATAGTGGTAAAGCGTCGTCGCCACCGCCAGGGTCATGCCGGCGATTCCGAAGCGGTTGCCGCGCCGGCTGCTCTCCGGGCTCGAAAGGCCCCTTAGCGCCAGGATGAAGCAGACTCCCGCGACGAGATAGGCGAGCGCCACCCAACTCGGCAGTCCGGCGCCGTGGCTGGAATGCATCAGCGCCGTTCCTTCTTCTTGTACATGGCGAGCATTCGCGCGGTCACCGCGAAGCCGCCGAAGATGTTGACGCTGGCCAGCACCACCGCGAGCAGCCCGAGCCACTTGGAGGTCGCCGACCCGGCCGCCGCCGCCGCGATCAAGGCGCCCACGACGATGACGGAGGAGATGGCGTTGGTCACCGCCATCAGCGGCGTGTGGAGCGCCGGTGTGACCGACCAGACGACGTAATAGCCCACGAAGCAGGCCAGGACGAAGATCGACAGGATCGAGATGAAGTCCATCGGGTGCTTTCGTCAGGCCGCGATGCGGCGGGGGGGTGGAACGGCCCGGCCCATTTCCCGGGCCGCCTCGATCCAGCAGGCGATTGCGTCATAGCCGTTGCGAAGCGCCTCTTCCGGCGTCTCGCCGTCCGACCGGCATCCTGGCAGCTCCGGTGCGACCGCGACGAAGCCGCCCCCATCCTCCGCCGCCAACGGCTTGATGTCGAGTTCATAATCTTGAGGCTTCATGTCCCGGCCCTTCGCACCTCATCAATGAAACCGACCAGGTCCCGAATGTAGAACGGCTTGATCGGCCGGTGCGCGGGAATGGTCAGTATCTCCTCCATGCTGGCATGCTTCACCTTGTAATGCGAACCCTTCCTGGGCGCCGTGCAGTCGATCCCGAAGCCGTTGCAGACCGTGGCGACATCCTCGATCCTCCAATCGCGCGGATTGCTCCGCATCCGCTCCAGCAGCTTCCCGGCACCGCTCATGCCGGCAGGCGCTTGTGCTTCACCCCGTCAATCTCTCGCTGACCACCTGCCCGCCGCGAGTCAGGCGCACCCCCTTCACGATGTCGTCGTCGTCGGGAAGCACCACCCGCCCCGCTTCCTTGTCCCAAAAGGCGGAGAGGAAGTTGTAGAGGTTGCGGGCGTAGAGCGCGGAGGCGTCGGCGGCGAGGCGGCTCGGCACGTTGCGGTGGCCGACGATGCGGACCCCGTGGCGCTCGGCCACCTGTCCCGCCTGCGACCCTTCGACGTTGCCGCCCTGCTCCACCGCCAGGTCGATGATCACGCTGCCGGGCCGCATCGATGCCACCTGCGCGTCGGAGATCAGCCGCGGCGCCGGACGGCCCGGGATAAGAGCGGTGGTGATGACGATGTCCTGCTTGGCGATGTGGCCCGACACCAGCTCCGCCTGCGCCGCCTTATATTCGTCGGACATTTCGGTGGCGTAGCCGCCGGCGCCCTCGCCCTCGATGCCCTCGACATTCTCGACGAAGACAGCCTTCGCGCCGAGGCTCTCGATCTGCTCCCTGGTCGCGGCGCGGACGTCGGTGGCGGAGACGATGGCGCCGAGCCTCCGGGCGGTGGCGATCGCCTGCAGGCCGGCGACCCCGACTCCCATCACGAAGACCCGCGCCGCCGGGATCGTGCCCGCCGCCGTCATCATCATCGGAAAGGCGCGGCCATATTCGGCCGCCGCATCCAGCACCGCCTTGTAGCCGGAAAGATTGGCCTGGCTCGACAGCACGTCCATCGACTGTGCGCGGGTGATGCGCGGCATGAACTCCATCGCCAGCGCCTCGAGCCCCGCCCCGGCATAAGCGTCGACCCGCTCGCGCCGCTTGAACGGGTCGAGGATGGCGACGATCAGAGCGCCTTGTCGGGCTCCGCCGAGCGAGTCCGGCTCCGGACCCTGCACCGCGAGCACGGCGTCGGCGTCGCGAAGCGCCTCCTCGCGCCCTCCGACCGCGGCCCCCGCGGCCGAATATTGCTCGTCCGAGATCGACGCGTCCAGCCCCGCGCCGGCTTCCACCGCGACGGTGGCGCCGAGCGCGATGAACTTCTTGACCGTCTCCGCGGTCGCCGCGACGCGCCGCTCGCCTTCCGCGCTCTCCTTGAGGACGGCGAGCTTCACGAGGCGCTTATTTGCGGATCAGGAGGATGACGATGAAGGCGATGACGAGGGCGATCCCCGTGCCGACCTTGAACATCGTGATGAACCGCTCATAGCCCTGCCGGTGAACGACGGTTTCAGTCTCGAGCTCGCGTTCAGCCGCCATTTGCCATCCTCTTGGGCCATCGTGGGAGCGGTTCCTTACCAAGCTCCCCGGGCGGAGGGAAGGGAGTCCCTCGCCTCGCCCGAGGGGCCGGCCCCAGTCCGGTTCGATTAAGCCGAACTTTACCCTCGACTGCTAGTCCGATCGCTCGCTGGAGCCGAAGAGGGGGCGTTGAATGCGGCCGGATCCCACCCGCTGCCTGTTGCTGATCGACGACGAGCCCGCCCAGCGCCGCCTCGTCACCGCCATCGGCGCCCGCGCCGGCTGGTGGGTGCGCGGAGCGTCCGACGTCGAGGCCGCGACCGAGATCCTCCAGGAGAAGGGGGAGGTGCCGATCGACGCCATCCTCCTCGACCATTGGCTCCCGGGGCCGGCCGGAACCGAGCTGATCGAGCAGATCCGCTCGGTTCGTCCCGATCTGCCACTGCTCGTCATGACCGCCCAGACCTCGGTCGCCGTCGCGGTCGAGGCGATGCGCGCCGGCGCCGCCGATTTCCTGGTCAAGCCGATCGCCCCCGACCGGCTTCTCGCCGCCCTCAACTCCGCCACCGACCGCCGCCAGCGCGGCGGCGAGCTTCGCCCGCTCTCGGAAAAGATCTCCAAGACCCTCGCCTTCGAGGAGATCGTCGGCTCGGCGCCCAAGTTCCGCGCCGCCATGGCCGTCGCCGCCAAGGCCGCCCGGGCCCGCGTCTCCGTCCTCATCGAGGGCGAGAGCGGCTCCGGCAAGGAAGTCATCGCCCAGGCCGTGCACAGCTCGTCCCCGCGCGGCCGAAAGCCGATGATCACCGTCAATTGCGGCGCGATCCCCGCCAATCTCGTCGAATCCGTGCTGTTCGGGCATGAGAAGGGCGCCTTCACCGGCGCCTTCGACCGCCATATCGGCCGGTTCGAGGATGCCGACGGCTCCACCCTGTTCCTCGACGAGGTCGGCGAGCTTCCGCTCGAGACCCAGGTCAAGCTTCTGCGCGCGCTCGAAAGCGGCGAGATCCAGCGCCTCGGCGGCCGCTCGATCCAGATGGTCGACGTCCGGGTCATCGCCGCCACCAACCGTCGGCTGGTCGAGGAGGTCGCCGCCGGCCGCTTCCGCGAGGACCTCTATTACCGCCTCAACGTCGTCCACGTCGACATCCCGCCGCTGCGCGACCGGGCCAGCGACATCCCGGCCCTCGCCCGCCACCTGCTCGGCCGAATCGCCGAGCAGCCCGGAATGCGCTACCTCTCGATCACCGACGACGCTCTCGCCGTGCTGATGCGCTACGGCTGGCCGGGCAACGTCCGCCAGCTCCAGAACGCCCTCTTCCGCGCCGCCGTCTTGTGCGAGGGGAACGCGCTCACCGCCGTCGATTTTCCGCAGATCCAGCAGGAAAGCTGCTGGAACCGCCGCTCCGACGACTATCACCGCCCCTCGCTCAACGGCGCCTCGCAGCAGGCGGCGCTTTCCAACGGCCCCGGGATCACGCTCTACGGCGACGACGGCAACATGCGCAGCCTCGAGGAGATCGAGGCCGACGTGATCCGTCTCGCCATCGGCCATTATCGCGGCCGGATGACGGAAGTCGCCCGCCGCCTCGGGATCGGCCGCTCCACCCTCTACCGAAAGCTCGGCGAGCTCGGAATCGGCGAGGTCGCGTAAACGGGGGTGGAGACGCATATCCGTCGCCCCGGCGAAGGCCGGGGCCTCGGCTCGGAAAGGCATGCGGGTCTCCTCGAGATCCCGGCCTCCGCCGGGATGACGTATTCTCCGCCGGGATGACGTGTTTCTTCGCCGGGATGACGGGCGGCAACGAAGCCGTTACACTCCCCCAATGACCGATCCCGCCCCGACGCTCGACTTCACCAATTCCATCGTCCTCATCACCGGCGCCGCCTCCGGGATCGGCGCCGCCACCGCGACCCGGATCGCCTGTGCCGGCGCCAAGAAGCTGATCCTCGTCGACACCAACGAGGAGAAGCTTCGCGACTTCGCCTTCACCCTGCCTTGCGAACGCCAGCCGATCATCGGCGACGTGGCGGACGAGGCCTTGTGGACCCAGTCCGACCTCACCGGCCTCACCCACTCGGTGGTCAACGCCGGGATCGGCGCCGGTGGCCCGATCCAGGAGACGAGCTTCGAGGATTGGCGGCGGGTCATGTCGGTCAATCTCGACGGCGCGTTCCTCACCCTCCAGGCCTCGATGCGCGCGATGCGCGACCGCGGCGGCGCGATCGTCCTCACCGCGTCGGTGGCGGGGATCAAGCCGGAGCCCGGGATCGCCGCCTACGGCGCCTCCAAGGCGGCCGTGATCCAGCTCGCCCGGATCGCCGCCAAGGAAGGCGGCCCGCTCGGGATCCGGGTCAACGCCGTCGCCCCGGGCGGAGTCGAGACCCCGATCTGGAACAGCGTCCCCTTCTTCCACGCTTTGGTCGAGAGCACCGGAAGCGAGGAAGGCGCGTTCAAGGCGATGGGCTCGGCGAGCGGCCTGCTCAACCGCTTCGCCAAGCCCGAGGAGGTCGCCGGCCAGATCGCCTTCCTTCTCTCCGACGCCTGCGCCTTCGTCACCGGCACCTGCTTCGTCACGGACGGCGGCTATTCGCTTTAGCGGCCGCGCACGCAACCTGGATCGCCACCCCGGACCTGATCCGGGGTCCACCTTCTTCAAGATGAGGAACAGGGAAAAGGAAGGTGGATGCCGGATCAAGTCCGGCATGACGGACGTGGACAGACCTGACCCTCGAGGGCTTAGCCTCTGCGCCCTCTGCCTGCTCCTCGCCGGATGCGGCGGAGCGGAGCCGGCCGCAGCGCCCGCCGAGCGGAACAGCGCCGCCGCCGCCACCCCCTCCGCCATCACCTCCTCCACCGCCCCCGCCTGCGAGACCCAGTCCTTCGAAGGAAGCACCTTCACCGTCTGCCGCTTCAATTCCCGGCGGGACGAGCTTCGCCTCGCCTGGCGCGGCCGGGACGGAGCGCCGCTAAGGAGCCTTGCCGCGCTCGAGACGTCGCTTGGCGCCGACGCGGCGCGGGTCCGCTTCGCGATCAATGCCGGAATGTACGACGAGGACGGAGCCCCGGTCGGCCTCTACGTCGAGGACGGGCGAAGGCTGAAGCGGATCAACCTTCGCTCCGGCCCGGGCAATTTCCACCTGCTGCCGAACGGAGTCTTCGCCATGGACTCGAAGGGCCGGGTCTCGGTCACGCCGTCCTGGGAGTTCGCCGCGAAGCCGCGCGCGCCGCGCTGGGCGACCCAGTCCGGCCCGATGCTGGTCATCCACGGGAAGCTCCACCCGCGCTTCGACCAGGACGGCCCCTCCCGTCTCGTGCGCAACGGAGTCGGCGTGACCGACCCGGCCACCGCTTTTTTCGCGATCAGCGAGGAGGGCGTCTCGTTCGGCCGCTTCGCCCGCTTCTTCCGCGACCGCCTCGGCTGCGCGAACGCCTTGTTCCTCGACGGAAGCGTGTCGAGCCTCTGGGACCCGGGCGCCGATCGGCAGGACGGCTATTCCGGCCTCGGCCCCATGGCGGTGGTGCTTCGGCGGTAGAGCCTGAAAAACCCCTCTTCCCCTTGGGGAGAGGAGACAGCCTCGCCTAACGCCCCCTTAACCGCCCCTCGCTTATGGCGGCGCGATGCTCCGCTACGCGCTCCCCGCCGGCCTCGCCGCCCTTGGCACCTCCGCCGGCGCTCAGCAGCTCGCCTATGACCTCGAGAGCCCCGCGCCCGCAAAGACCGCCGAGGCGCCGGGCGGAAGCGCCGAGGCGAGCGAGGGCAATCCGCCGTGGCTCCAATATGCCCTGCTCGACCGCCTCGAATGGAATTTCGCGCGCGGCGAGGACGGCTATGCCTGGGACTTCTCCGCCCTCGTCGGCGGAGACAAGAACCGCGTCTATCTCGCGACTTCCGGCGAAGGCGGCTCTTCGCTTCGCCTCGATTACGCCGAGCTGGACGCCTATTACAGCCGCTCGCTCGGCGGCGACTGGGACCTGAATTTCGGCCCCCGCTACGACCTCCGGCCGCGCCCCAACCGCGGCTATGCCGCCCTCGGCGCGCAATATGACGGCGACAATCTCTGGCTCGGCGGCTGGACCTACCTATCGCACAAGGGAGAAGTCAGCGCCCGCCTCGCCGGCTTCTACAATCTGACGCTGTCCGGGCCCCTCGTCCTCCAGCCGAGCTTCGAGCTCGACGCCTCGGCGACCGACGTTCCGGCGCTCGGGCTCGGCCACGGCTTCACCTATGCCGAGCTCGGCCTTCGCCTGCGCTACGAGGTCCGCCCCCATTTCGCGCCCTATGTCGGGGCAAGCTGGTCGCGCGACCTCGGCCGAACCGCCCGCCTCACCCGCGCGGCCGGCGACGATCCCGAAGCGAAGAGCCTCGTCGCCGGGGTGCGGTCCGAATTCTAGCGTCGAGCTGAACCACGGCGCCCCAGCGACGATTAGGCGAGAAGATCCTGCGCTTCCTCGTGCCGCTCGATCCAGGCCTTCACGAACTCGCAGTCCGGGACCACCTTCAGCCCCCGCTTGCGAACGTCGTCCAGCGCCCCCTTCACCAGGGCGCTCCCGATCCCCCGCCCCTCGAGCTCCGGCGGCACCACCGTGTGGTAGAAGACGATATCGTCCCCCTCCATTCGGTAGGCCGCGAAGGCGGTGTGGCCCTCCGCCTCGATCACGTAGCTTTGCCTCTGCGTATCGTTCCTGACCTCGCTCATGCGCGTTCCTTCATCGGCTGGATCACCTGGGCGGCGAAGCGGTCCATCTCCTCCGCCTGCGGGCTCATCTGGAGGAGGAGGAGGTCGAGCCCCGCTTCCTCATATTCGGCGATCCGCCCGCTCACCTGCTCGGGGGTTCCGACCAGGTTGGGCCGGAGCCCGCGGTTAGAAACCGAATATTCCTGAAGCTTGAGCTCCCGCTCGAGCTGGGTTCCGGACAGCCACTGCTCGAAATTGTCAAAGCCCTTGGGCGGCTCGGGCGGAAGCGCCGTGATCCGCTCAAGCTCCTTCTTCGCCTCGGCCTCGCTGTCGCGGACGATCGCATAGGCCGCCATGCCGTACCGCATCGGCCCGAGCCCGGCCTTCTCCCGCCGCTCGGCCATGTCGGCGACCTTGGGCCGGATCGCCTCGACCGGATCGCCGTGCATCACATAGGCGTCGCACTGCCCGGCGATCATCGTCTTGGCCGCCTCGCTCTCGCCTCCGGCGTAGATCGTCGGACGCGGCTTGCGCACCGGCTTGGGCTCGCAGATCGCGTCCTTCAGCCGGTAGCGCTCGCCGTCGTAGCTGAAGCGCTTCTCGCTCCACAGCCCGTCGACGACGTCGAGCCACTCGCGGGTCCGGGCGTAGCGATCGTCATGCTGGTCGAAATGCAGGCCGTACTGAGTCGCCTCGTCAGCCCACCAGGACGAGACGACGTTGAGCGCCAGCCGGCCGCCGGAGATATTGTCGATGTTCGCCGCCTGCTTGGCGAACAAGGCCGGCTGGTGGAAGTTGGGCCGGACCGCGACCATCAGCTCGATCCGCTCGGTCACCGCCGCGAGCGCCGCCGCGGTCGACCAGGCGTCGAGCGCCGGCGCCTCTATCCCCTTGATGTCGTTCAAGTTCAGCTCGGCGATCAGGCTTAGGTCCCAGCCCGTCTCCTCGCTCCGGACGGTGAGCGCGCGGACATAGTCCCAGCTCGCCTCCATCCCCTCGTCGGGAACGTTGCGAAGCCATCCGCCGAACACCGGCATCCAGTAACCGAACCGCATCTACCTCGTCTCCGCGATGGCCGTCTTGAGGAAATCGACGAGCCGGTCGTGCGGGTCCCAGCCCAGCACGTCCAGCGGCTTCGCCACGAAGTTGGACAAAGCGTTGATGTCGTAGAATCGGGCCGTGCCGTCGCGGTCGTCGACCAGATATTCGACCCCGCCGACGTCGAGCCCGGCCGCCTGGGCGATCCGCTCCGCCGCCTCCACCAGTTCCGCCGGCGGCTGGACCGCGTTCATCCGGATCGGGCCGCGGCTGACCGCGCAGGCGTCGGCCGGGCACAGGTCGAAGCTGTCGCCGCCCGTGTCCACCTCGATCGCGTAGAGGAACTTGCCGCCGAGGGTCTCGACCCGGGTGATCACCCCGCCCCGCGCCGGGACGTAATCCTGGACGAGGAGGACGCTGTCGACGCTGTCCGGCACGGTTCCCTCGGCGATCGAGCGCTCCAGTTCCTCGCGTTCGGCATAGCGCACGATCCCAGCGCCCGATCCGCCGATATTGGCCTTGACCATCAGCGGCCAGCGCATCCCCTCGGCGGCGCGGAGCAGGTCCTCCCGCCGGTGGACCACCCGGGTCTCGGGCACCGCATGGCCGAGCCGGGCGATCAGCGAGAGCTGGCGCGCCTTGGACGAATCGATCGCGATCGTGCCGGCGCCGTTCAGCACCCGAGCGCCCGATCCGGCCCAATGGTCGAACAAGGCCTCGGCATAGAAGATGCCGTGCTCGCGCTCGCGAAGGAAGCTCGACATCGCCACCCGGCTAAGCACCACCGGGGCGGGGGCCCGCGCGTCCGCCGGATCGAAGGCGTGGTCCGAAAGCCGGATCGCCTCGAACGGCACGCCCTGCCGCTGAAGCGCGGCGAACAAGGGCTCGAACCATTTCGGATGCTCGTAGAGCACCGCCAGATCGGGTTTCATCGGGAGGACCTTGTTGGCGAAAGGCCGCCCTCTGCCGGGACCGGCGAGGGATTGAAAGCCCCTTTATGGTGGTTCGATGGTGGCGCGACAGGCCTTTTTCGTCGATGCTAAGTGCTGGAAGCGAAACGACTATTTTAACAGTACTGGGGAACGAGGCGCGTCTTCGGGGGGTTCGCAGCCTACCATTGCCGGAGGCGCATTCATGTTCATGCACAACAAGAAACTTCAATATACCGTCCGGGTTTCGGAGCCCAATCCGGTGCTCGGGACCTTCATGCTTGAGCAGTTCGGCGGGCCCGACGGCGAGCTTGCGGCGGCGATGCGCTACTTCACCCAGGGGCTCGCGGAGGACGATCCGGGCCGCAAGGACATGCTTCTCGACATCGCCACCGAGGAGCTCTCCCACCTCGAGATCATCGGCTCGATCGTCGCGATGCTGAACAAGGGCGCCAAGGGCCGGATGTCCGAAGGCACGATGAAGGAGGCCGAGCTCTATCTGGACCTCGCCAAATCGGGCGCGAGCACGCCCACCCAGCAGATCGTCTTCGGCGGCGGCCCCTCCCTCACCAATTCGGCCGGAGTTCCGTTCAGCGGCGCCTATGTCGATTCGCGCGGCGAGCCGACCGTCGACCTGCGCTCCAACATCGCCGCCGAGGCGCGCGCCAAGATCGTCTATGAGCGGCTGATCAACATCACCGACGATCCCGGGATCAAGGACGCCCTCACCTTCCTCATGACCCGCGAGGTGGCGCACCAGAAGTCGTTCGAGAAGGCGCTTTACGCGATCGAGGACAATTTCCCCTCCGGCAAGCTGCCCGGCCACCCCGATTATTCGAGCCTCTACGTCAACACCTCGCAGGGCGAGGGCGACCTCGAGGGCCCGTGGAACAGCGGTCCGGAATGGGATCGAGTGGACGACGTGACGAGCGCGATCCCGCTCGGCGGCGGCGACGGCCTCGCCACCGTCGAAGGGCTGAGCGCCCGGGAGAAGAAGGATCTGAAGGCGACCGCCGTTCGGACCGTCTCCGACCCCACCCGCAACCCGACCACCGGAACCGACCTCGGCGCCGGACCCGGCGCGGGCCGCACCAAGGACGTCGACTCCGAATAAGCAGCCATGCTCCCTCTCCCCTGCGGGGAGAGGGAAGAGTCGCGAAGCGCCTAAGCGAGAGGGGGAGTCACGAACCGCCAAGGGGAGTCCAGACTTCCCCTCTTCCTACCTCTCCCCGGAGGGGAGAGGGATTCTTCCTTGCGAAGTCGGTTCAACTCCGATGCGGGCCAGTCTAGGGCCGCCTCGACGGCCTCAGCGGAAACCCACCTGACTCACTCGATCGTTCTGACCGGCTTCCTCGCCAGCCTCGCCGCGGGCCTCGCGACCGTGCTCGGCGCCCTCCCCCTGTTCGGGACGGGAAAGCCCGGGCCTCGTCTCGAGAACGGCTTCCTCGGATTCGCCGCCGGAGTGATGCTCGCCGCTTCCTTCTTCTCGCTGATCATTCCAGCGCTCGAGCAGGCGCAGTCGACCGGCTTCGGCAAATCGGAGTCCGCGGGAATCGTGATCGCGGCGGTGCTGACCGGCGGCGCATTCGTCGGCCTGCTCAACCGCCTTGTGCCGGACCTCGGTTCGATCGGCCTGTCGGCGCGGGACGGGGTTGGGGAGGAAACCCACCGGCGCATCTGGCTGTTCATCGCCGCCATCACCCTCCACAACTTCCCGGAAGGCCTGGCGGTGGGGGTCAGCTTCGGAACCGGCGACTTCAAGGCCGGCGCCGCTACCGCGCTGGGGATCGGCCTCCAGAACATACCGGAGGGCCTGGCGGTCGCGGTGGCGCTGATGACGATCGGCCACGGACGGCTCCGCGCCGTCCTCGCCGCGCTTGCCTCCGGCCTGGTCGAGCCGGTCGGCGGCCTGATCGGCGCCGCCACCGTCGCCGCCGTCTCCAGCCTTCTCCCCTGGGCGCTGGGTTTCGCCGCCGGAGCGATGATCTACGTCGTCTCGTCCGAGATCATTCCCCACACCCAGCGCGGCCGGGGCGGCGGGATCGCCAGCGCCGGCCTGATGATCGGCCTGGCCGCGATGATGTTCCTCGACATCAGCCTAGGATAGCGACCCGTCTACAGCGCCGGAGTCAGCGCCGAGTCCCTCAAGCCGCGCCACACCCGAAGCGCCTGGACCGTCTCCGCCACGTCGTGGACCCGAAGCAGCTGCACGCCCTGCTCCGCCGCCTTGAGCGCGAGCGCGATCGAGCCGGGGAGCCTCTCGTCCGCCGGCGCCTCCCCGGAAAGCGCGCCGATCATCCGCTTGCGGCTCGCGCCGAGCATGATCGGGCAGCCGAGCCCATGGAGCAAGGCCAGGCCGTTGAGGAGCTGAAGGTTGTGCTGGACGGTCTTGCCGAAGCCGATCCCGGGATCGACGACGATCCGCTCGCGCGCGATCCCCGCCGCCTCGGCGGCCGCGATCCGCGCCTCGAGCCAGTCGTAGACGGCGAACGCCACCGGCCGGTCGTAATGGGGCGCCTTCTGCATCGTTTCGGGGCTGCCCTGGTGATGCATCAGGACGATCGGGCAGCCGGCCGACGCGATCACCGCCGCCGACCTCTCGTCGAAGGTCAGCGCCGAGACGTCGTTGACCATCCGCGCTCCGGCCGCCAGCGCCGATTCCATCACCGCCGCCTTGCGGGTATCGGCGCAGACCGCCGTGCCCGAAGCGGCGAGCCGCCGGACGACCGGCTCGACCCGCCCGATCTCGTCTCCCTCCCAAACCGGCTTGGCGCCCGGCCGGGTCGATTCGCCGCCGACGTCGACGATGGCGGCGCCCGCCGCGGCCATCGCGAACCCCGCGTCTGCCGCGTCGGATTCGCCGGCGAAGCGGCCCCCGTCGGAAAAACTGTCGGGCGTGACGTTGAGGATCGCCACCGCCTGCGGCTGGTCGAGCCGAACCACCCGCTCGCCGAGCTTCAGCGGCGCGCGCGGCGCGATGATCCGGCGCCACGCCGCCAAGGCCTCGGCCCCGGCTCGATCGAGCCATTCCCCGATCCGCTCGACCGGAACCAGCTCGGCCGGGCCGGGCCGGTCCCCCTCGAGCGAAATCGCCTCGACGGCGCTGAACCAGGTCATCCCGCCGGCCAGCCTCGCGACCTTTCCGTCAAGGCCGAAGGGGGCGTCGACGAAGGCGACGGGGCGGAGATAGAGGCGGCGGCTCATCTTTTTTCGCCTAGCGCAAAAAAAGTGCGACAGGAATCGGCGAACGCTCGGACTGTAGGGGAGGATCGGGTGGCGACCGCCTCTTGATCGAAGGTCAGCAGGGTAACTGAGGACTCCGAAGGCCGGGACCGCCATGTGGGGCATGGCATGGTCTCGGCCCGGTTTACGACCCAAAGGGGCTCCCACATGCCTCCCGTGGTCAAAGGCGTGCGGGCGTTAGGTCGTTCCGGGACGGTCGCCGCTCTATTTGTGCCTCTGTTTCGGCATCCTGTCGAGTGGCTTCGTGCAACCTTTTTTTCCGGGCCGAACTCAGTCCATTCCCAAAATGTAACGCTGGCGCAGCGTGTCGAGCGGCGCGAGAGCCCCTTCGGCTTCGTAATGCCAGAAGGTCCAGCCGTTGCAGGCCGGAGCGCCCTGGGCGGCGGCCCCCATCTTGTGAATGGATCCCTGCTGTCCGTCATATTCGATCGAGGCGTCGGCAAGCACCCTCGCCTGCCACCGCCCGCGGGAGTCGGTGAGCAAGGCTCCGGGGGCCAGCATGCCCGTCTCGACCAGCGCTCCGAACGGCACGCGCGGCGCCGAGCGCTTCGAGGCCATCGTCTTCATCGCCGTCTCGTCGAGCGGAAGGGTCGAGGCGATCCGCTCGCGCGCGACCCGCACGTAGCGCTTCTCGCGCTCGATCCCGATCCAGCGGCGCCCGAGCCGGCACGCCACCGCGCCGGTCGTGCCGGTTCCGAAAAACGGATCGAGCACGACGTCGCCCGGGTTCGTGCAGGCCAGAAGCACCCGGTAGAGCAGCGATTCGGGCTTCTGGGTCGGGTGCGCCTTGCCGCCCCCCTCGCCCTTCACCCGCTCGCCGCCCGAGCAGATCGGGAAGAGCCAGTCGGAGCGCATCTGGAGCTCGTCGTTGAGCGCCTTCATCGCCCGGTAGTTGAACGTGTAGCGGCTGTCCTCGCCGCGCGACGCCCAGATCAGGGTCTCGTGCGCGTTGGTGAACCGCGTGCCGCGGAAGTTCGGCATCGGATTGGCCTTGCGCCAGATGATGTCGTTGAGGATCCAGAAGCCCTCGTCCTGGAGCGCGGCTCCGACCCGGAAGATGTTGTGGTAGCTGCCGATGACCCAGAGGGTCCCGTTCGGCTTCAATATCCGCCGCGCCTCCTTGAGCCAGGCCCGGGTGAACTCGTCATAGGCGGCGAAGCTGGAGAATTTGTCCCACTCGTCGTCGACGGCGTCGACCCGGCCGCCCTCGGGCCGGAAAAGATCGCCGCCGAGCTGTAGGTTGTAGGGCGGGTCGGCGAAGATCATGTCGACGCTTCCGGCGGGAAGCCGCGACATGGCGGCGACGCAATCCTCCTCGAGGATCGAATCCAGTGGCAGGTCGGCGGGCGGCGCCTCGGGCTTCAGGCGGCCTCGGCCGGATCCCACACGCGCAAGTACAGTCATTCGGCACCGCCCCCCGGGTCGATCAAGGCGCCAGCCTCAAGCAGGTGGACTCCCCGGTCAAGAACAAGCTCTTACAGCCCGATCTTCTAAAAGCGATTAACGTGCCGGGAACGGAACGAGTCTGACGCTACTAATGGTTGAGACGGGCGGGATGCGCACTCAACATCCTGTGGTGTTGCCGGCAGGACTCAACCGGTGCGAAAACACTCCCCCCTCCCTGCACGCAGGGAGGGGTCGGGGGTGGGTACGTCAATGAAGTGCGGTGCGCGTCCGGAGACCCACCCACCCCCAGCTCCTCCCTGCGTGCAGGGAGGGGACTGCAGTCACATGTCCATCAGTTGCTGCGAGCCGACCGTCGCCGTCCCGTCCCGCGCGGCGAGATACTGGCGGATCGGAGCGAAGCTTCGCCGGTGCAGAGGACAAGGCCCGAGCGCGTCCAGGCCCTTATAATGTTCGGGCGTGCCGTAGCCCTTGTTGCGCTCCCAGCCATAGCCCGGATGCTCGAGCGCATAATCGGCCATGATCTTGTCGCGGGTAACCTTGGCGACGATGGAGGCGGCGGCGATCGAGCGGCACTTGGCGTCGCCCGCGACGATGGCCAGCGAGGGCCGCTCCCAGCGCGGGCAGCGATTGCCGTCGACCAGCACCATGGCCGGCTCGAAGCCCAGCGCCTCGACCGCCCGGGTCATCGCCAGCATCCGCGCCCAATAGATGTTGAGCCGATCGATCTCCTCGACCGAGGCGATCCCGACTCCGACCCGCGCCACCTTGTAGAGGCGCGCGCAGATCGCCTCCCGATCCTTGACCGGAACCACCTTCGAATCGTCGATCCCGCGCGGGAACCGGTTGCGGTCGAGCACCACCGCGGCGGCGACCACCGGGCCGGCGAGCGGAGCGCAACCCGCCTCGTCGACCCCCGCGAGCGGTTCGGGATGGATCTTCTCGAGCTTGAAGCAGGGCCGCGCCATATTCCCCTTAGGCTAGAGACGCTTAGCCCCCAGCGCCAGAGGCCGACGCGCAAAAGCTGTGGATTAGGCTCCCCCCTCCCTGCCGTAAGGGAGGGGAGCTACTTCACCCGCCACGGCGGGTACCGCCGATACTCCCCGGCGCTGAACAGGATCAGCCGATTGCCCGCCGGGTCGCGCAGCCGCGCCTCGCGCCAGCCCCAGCTCTGGTCCTCGGGCAAGGCGTCGAACGCGATCCCCGCCGCCCGAAGCCGCTCCACCCAATTGTCGAGATCGGCGCTTTCGAAGCAGATCGCGCCGCCCTCGGCGGGCCTGGAATCCTCGACATGGATCGAAAGGGTCGCCCCGCCCGGGCATTCGAACCGCGCATAGCGCCCCGCCGAATCGACGATCTGGGTCAGCCCGAGAGTCCGGTAGAAAGCGACCGAAGCGCCGTAATCGTGGGCTGGAAGCGTCACCTGGTCGAGGTTCATCTCGTCCGTTCCGGCCGCGCCATGTCCCATCGGCCCGTGGCCTCCGCCGAAGCCCGGCGCCGCCAGCATCGCCCGCCGGACGAAGCCGCGAGCGCGTTCCACCGCCTCCTCCAGCGGCCCTCCCCGGCCGAGGTGGACGGCGATCGCGCTCGCCAGCGTGCAGCCGGTCCCATGGGTGTGCGCAGTCTCGATCCGCGGGGCCGACCAGGCGGCGAGTTCGCCGTTCGGCCCGATCAGGCGGTCCGTGACGTCCGCGCCCGCGCGGTCCCCGCCCTTCGCCAGGAAGGTGGCGCCGCGCGCCCGCATCGCCGCCTCGCCGCCGAGCGCGGCGAGCTCCGCGACGTTGGGCGTGGTCAGGGCCGCGAGCGCGATCAGCCGCTCGAACGCGGCGATCGTCGCCGCGTCGGCCAGCGCGGAGCCGCTGGTCGCCACCATCACCGGATCGAAGACGATGGGGATCGACGAAGCTTCGAGCCGGTCGGCGAGGGCGTGCGCCGTCTCGGGGGATCCGATCATCCCGATCTTCACCGCGTCCGCTCCGAGGTCCGACAGGCAGGCGTCCATCTGGGCGATGACGAACTCGGCCGGGACCGGCATGACGCCGGCGACCCCCAGGGTATTCTGAGCGGTCAGCGCGGTGATCGCCGTCATCGCGAACCCGCCGAGCATCGTCACGGTCTTGATGTCCGCCTGGATACCCGCGCCGCCGCCGCTGTCGGAGCCGGCGACGATCAGGATCCGCGGCGTCACGCCGCCGTCACCGCCTCGCAGATGCTGTCGACGACTTCCTCGACGACGGCCTCGTCCTCGCCTTCCGCCATCACCCGGATCAGCGGCTCGGTGCCCGATTTGCGGATCACCAGGCGTCCGGCGCCGCGAAGCCGCTCTTCCGCCGAGGCGATGGCGCGCTTCACCCCGTCCGTCTCCAATGGCGCTCCGCCGCCGAAGCGCACGTTCTTCAGGAGCTGCGGGAGCGGGTCGAACTGGTGGAGAAGCTCGCTCGCCGGCCGCCCTTCGTCGACGAGACAGGCGAGGATCTGGAGCGCCGCGACGAGTCCGTCGCCGGTGGTCGAATAGTCGGAGAGGATGATGTGCCCGGACTGCTCGCCGCCGACGTTGAAGCCGCGCTCCCGCATCGCCTCGAGCACGTAGCGGTCGCCGACCTGGGTGCGCACCAGCTCGAGCCCGTTCGACTGGAGGAAGCGCTCGAGCCCGAGGTTCGACATCACCGTCGCGACCACTCCGTCGCCCTCGAGCTGGCCTCGGCGGGCCCAGCTCATCGCGATCACCGCCATGAGCTGGTCGCCGTCGACGATCCGCCCCGCCTCGTCGACGACGATCAGCCGGTCGGCGTCGCCGTCCAAGGCGATCCCGATATGCGCCTGCTCCTCGACCACCCGGGCCTGGAGCGCCGCCGGCGAGGTCGAGCCGCAGCCGTCGTTGATGTTGGTGCCGTTCGGCCCAACCCCCATCGCCACCACGTCGGCTCCGAGCTCCCACAAGGCCGAAGGGGCGACCTGGTAGGCGGCGCCGTTGGCGCAATCGACGACGATCTTCAGCCCGTCCAGGCGAAGCTCCTCGGGGAAGGTGGCCTTGGCGAAATGGATGTAGCGTCCGCGCGCGTCCTCGATCTTGCGCGCGCGGCCGATCAGCGGCGCGTCGACCAGCTTCGGCTCGGTCTCCAACAGCCGCTCGATCGCCGTCTCGTCCTTGTCGGACAGCTTGTATCCGTCCGGTCCGAACAACTTGATCCCGTTGTCGCCATAGGGATTGTGGCTGGCCGAGATCATCACGCCCAGATCGGCGCGCATCGATCGGGTCAGCATCGCCACCGCCGGGGTCGGCACCGGGCCGACCATCACCACGTCCATCCCGACGCTGGTGAACCCCGAGATCAGCGCCGTCTCCATCATGTAGCCGGAAAGCCGCGTGTCCTTGCCGATCACCACCCGGTGGCGGTGGTCGCCGCGAAGGAAGTGCGCGCCCGCCGCCTGGCCGACCCGCTGCGCCATCTGCGCGGTCATCGGATGCTGGTTGGTGCGGCCCCGGATCCCGTCCGTACCAAAGAATTTGCGCGTCATGGGGCGCGTTTGTGTTGTTCCCCATGCACAAGTCAAGGTCAGGACCTTCAGTCCCCTCTCCCCTCCGGGGAGGGGGTTAGGGAGAGGGGGAGTCCGGACTCCCCATCGGCGTTTCGAGACTCCCCCTCTCCCCGTCCCTCTCCCCGGAGGGGAGAGGGGGGAGGCAAATATCCCTTCCCCCGCCGGATCGGAGGCCGCTACACCTCCCCCATGTCGCAAGCCGCCCGAATCCTCGCCGCACTCGCCCTCGGGCTCCTGCTCGGAATCGTCACCGCCCACCAGGCCTGGGCGCCGCGCGCCGCCGACCTCGTCGAGCCGGTCGGCCAGATCTGGCTTCGTGGCCTCCAGATGACGATCGTCCCGCTGGTCGTCGCGCTCCTCGTCACCGGAATTGCCGAAGGGGCGCAGGCGGCGCGCGGAAGCCGGGTCGCCGGGCGATCCTTCGTCCTGATGGTCGCGATCCTGTGGTTCTCGGCGATCTTCGCCGCTTTGTTCGTCCCCCTCCTCCTGCGCCTCTTCCCGATGGGCGCGGCGGCGGCCGACAGCCTTCGCGCCGCGCTCACCACCGCCAAGCCGGTCGACACCGTACCCGGCTTCGGCGATTTCCTCCGTTCGATCGTGCCCTCCAATCCGGTCGCGGCGGCGGCCTCGGACCAGATCCTGCCGCTCGTCGTCTTCGCCACCCTCTTCGCCTTCGCCCTAACCCGGATCGAAGCCGCGGGCCGCGAGCAGGTCGTCGGCCTTTTCCGGGCGGTCGCCGAGGCGATGATCGTCATCGTCAACTGGCTGCTATGGCTCGGCCCGATCGGCGTCTTCACCCTCGCCTACGTCGTCGGAGTCCGCGCCGGCGGAGGCGCGTTCGGAGCCCTCCTTCACTACATCGCCATCGTCTCCTCGGTCGGAATCGTCATCTGGGGCCTGGCCTACGTCCTCGCCGCGGCCGGCGCACGGCTCCCGCTCGGCGCCTTCGCCCGGGCGGTCGCGCCGGCCCAGGCGGTGGCGTTCAGCACCCAATCGTCGCTCGCCACCCTCCCCGCCATGCTTCGCTCCTCCGAACGGCTCGGGGTCCCGGTCTCCGCCTCGGGAGTCACCCTTCCGCTCGCCGTCGCCCTGTTCCGCGCCACCGGCCCGGGCATGAACATGGCCGTCGTCCTCTACATCGCCCATTGGTACGGGATGAGCCTCGGCCCGGCGACGATCGCCATGGGGGTCGTCGTCGCCGCGATCACCACGTTCAGCGCGATCAGCCTCCCCGGCCAGGTCAGCTTCGTCACCAACACCGCGCCGATCGCGCTCGCCATGGGAGTCCCGCTCGAGCCGCTCGCCTTGCTGATCGCGGTCGAAACCGTCCCCGATCTCTTCCGGACGGTCGGAAACGTGACGATGGACGTCGCGGTCGCGGCAACAATTGCCCGCCGCGGCGGTTTGTCCGCCAATGACGATCCCACGCCCGAAGACCGGCTGCTCCGCTCCGACGCCTAGGTCGCGCCGCCGTGGCTGAGCGGGGCCCGACCGTCCCGCCGCCCGACCCGGCGAGCCTCAACAGCGCCCTCCAGCGCAACATCGCCGCGCTCGAGCGCCGCCGCCGCGAGGAAGCCGCCTCCGCCCCCCTGCAGGAGCGGATCGCCGCCCGGGTGACCGACTTCACCGGCTCGATGCTGTTCGTCTACGTCCACCTTCTCCTCTACGGCCTGTGGATCGCCGCCAATATCGGCTGGCTCGGCGTCAAGCCCTGGGATCCGACCTTCGTCGTCCTGGCGATGATCGCGTCGGTGGAGGCGATCTTCCTCTCCACCTTCGTCCTGATCACCCAGAACCGGATGGCCGCCGCCGCCGAGAAGCGCGCCGAGCTCGACCTCCAGATCAGCCTTCTGACCGAGCACGAGCTCACCCGGGTCGTCGGCCTCGTCTCCGCCATCGCCGGCCATCTCGGGATCGAGCATCCCGACGACGTCGAGGAGCTGAAGCGCGACGTCGCCCCCGAAGCGGTGCTCGACGCGATCGGCTCGACCGTGTCGAAGCACGAAAGCGACCTCGAAGAGGAAGCGAGACGGTAGAGGGATTAATGCGGCGGACACCGCCCCGCGCCCGGCCCCTTGACGAAGCGCCCCGGGGTCGCCCCGGTATGCGCGCCGTCCTTGAGCACCTGCACCCCGTTGACGAACACGTCGCGCATCCCCGTCGCATAGACCTGGGGCCGGGCGAAGGTGGCGTTGTCGCGGATCGTCCTCGGGTCGAAGAGAACGACGTCGGCATAGCCCCCCGCCTTCAGCCGCCCGCGGTCCTTGAGGCCGAGATTGTCGGCCGGAAGCGCCGCCAGCCGCCGCACCGCCTCCTGAAGCGTCATCACCTTCTCGTCGCGCGCATATCTGCCGAGCACCCGCGCGAAATTGCCGTAGGCGCGGGGGTGGGTGCTCGACTTGAGGAACACCCCTTCCGGCGCCTGGCTCGAAGCGTCCGACCCGAAGCTCATCCACGCCAGAGCCGCCTCGCGCTTCACATTCTCCTCGCTCATCGCGAAATAGGCGACCTGGATCCGCGTGCCGTCCTCGACGATCAGGTCGGCCGCGGTCTCCTCGGGGCTCTTGCCGCGCGCGCGCGCCACCTCCTCCAGGGTCTTTCCGGTCAGGCCCTTCAGCGCTTCCGTCTTGAAGCCGAGCAGGAGCACCTTCGACGGCTCGCGGACGACGAGATCGGAATCCTCGGACACCTTGCCGGAGCGCATCTCGTCCAGAGCGCGCTTCCTTAGCGCCGGGTCGCGAAGCCTTTTCACCCACGCCTCGATCCCGCCGGCCTGGATCCACAGCGGCATCGCCGCGTCGAGCCCGGTCGAGCTCGCCGCATAGGTATACATGTCGGCGGTGATCCGAAGCCCGCGCGCCCGAGCCGCCTCGACCCGGGCGACGGCCTCGCCCAGCTTCCCCCAATTGGGCCGGCCCGATTGCTTGAAATGGTAGATCTCCGCCGGCGCTCCGGACCGGGCGGAGATGGCGACCAGTTCATCTATCGCCTCGATCAGCTTGGGGCCCTCGTCGCGTATGTGGCTGATATACATTCCGCCGCACGAAGCCGCTTCGCCCGCCAGGGCGACGAGCTCCGGGGTCTCGGCGAAATAGGCCGGCGCGTAGATGAGCGACGAGCCGACCCCCATCGCCCCTTCGTTCATCGCCTCTCGGACCAGCGCCCGCATCCGGGCGAGCTGCGCCGGGTTGGGGTCGATGTCGCCCTCGCCGAGCTCGTGGACCCGAACCGTCGTCGCCCCGACGAAGCTCGCCACGTTGGTCGAGACTCCTCGCCGCTCCAGCCACGACAGATATTCGCCCAGGCTGGTCCACTCGATCGGGAATTTGACGTCGCCCTGGCGCTCCGCCTCGAGCCGCTTCATCGCGTCCGACCAGGGCCCCATCGACTCGCCCTCGCCCATCACCTCCAGGGTCACGCCCTGGCGGATGTCGCTCTGGCTCCTGGGGTCGGCGATCAGCGCCTCGTTCGCCCAACTGAGCATGTTGACGAATCCCGGCGCCACCGCGAGCCCGCGCGCGTCGACCTCCCGGGCGCCCCGGCCGGCGAGGTGCGGCCCGACGAATGCGATCCGGTCGCCGCGAATCCCGACATCGCCGGTGAACGGCGCGGAGCCGCTCCCGTCGTAGATCGTCCCGCCGCGAAGCACCGTGTCGTAGGTCGGCGCCTGCGGCACCGAGGTGCAGCCGCCGAGCAACGCCGTCGCTGTGATCAAGCCTCTGAAGCGCATGCCGTCCCCTCCTGTCGGCGAGGGAGGTAGCGCAACTTGCCTCCCCATCGCCAGATGGGGAGGGGGACCGATCGAAGGGTGGTGGAGGGGTAGAGCAGAAAGGCTTCGACGGGCTGCCCCTCCACCACGCTACGCCTGGTCCCCCTCCCAAGCCGAGCTTGGGGAGGAAAGGTCAGCCCCGCATCTTCTCGGCGCTTCGCCGCATCGCCTCGGCGCCCCGGCGCATGCCCTTGGCGCCCTCGTGAAGGCGCGGGATCATGTCGAGCAGCTGCTGGTGGGTGAGAGTCCTGCCCTCGCGCGCCGCCTTGGCGATCTGCTGCTCGCGATAGTCGCTCGAGCGCAGCCTGTCGGCCTCCTGGTCCATCCGGTCGGCGCCGCGCTCCATGCCGCGCGCGCCCTCGACCATCCCGCCGGCGCCCTCCCGCATTCCGCGCCGGGCGGCGGCGAGCGCCTGGGGAGTCACCCGCCGCGCCTCGCGCATCGCCTGCTCGGCATCGCGAAGCGCCTGCGCCCGAACCGAAGCCGAGACCCGCGCTTCGGATTCGCCGTCGCGGAGCGAGTCGCGCATCTCGCGAAGCGCCTCCTCGCGCGCCTGCGCCGCCTCGGCGAGCGCCTCGTCCTTGTCCCGCATCGCCTCCGCGATCGCCTCCTGGACGTCGCGGCTGATCTCGTCCGCGTCGATCAGCGGCCGAAGCCGGGCCGGCGGCGCGGGCGGCGCCGGAGGCGCGAAGGCGGCGAGTCCCAGCGGAGCCAATGGCGCGAGCGGAGCGCTCGGCGGCGGCGGAGCGATACCCAGCGCCGCGAGCCTCGCCAGCGCCTCGGGCGACGCCGGCGCGGCCGGCGCCGGGGGGGCGGCCGACGGAGCGTGAGGCGCGGCTGGCGCGGCCGGCGCGGGCACGGCGGCCGGAGCCTTGGCCGAGGCCGGCGCCGCCGGCGCCCTCGGCGCCTCGCTCCGGACCACCGCCACGACCGGCTTGAGCGCCGCGATCGGCGCTGCGATCAGCGCCGCGACCGCGATCGACGCCCGGATCCAGCGCGGGTCGGGAGCGCCGGAGCGAAGCCGCCGTTCCAGGATGGCACGCACCCGCGCCCCGAGCCCGGCGTCCGCCATTCCGCTCGCCGGAAGCCTCGGCGCCGCATGTTGCTGGGCGCAGCTAAGCAGGGTCTGGGCGTATCGGGCGGGCTCGACATGCTCGAGCGCGCGGGCGTCCGCCGCCTCCTCCGCCTCTCGGACGATGCGCCGCTCGAGCAGCCACATCAGCGGATTGAACCAGAACAAGGCGACGGCGATTCGCGCCAGGATCAGCACCAGCCAGTCGCCGCGCACGACATGGGCGAGCTCGTGCGCCAGAACCGAATCCGCCTCTTCCGGATCGCGGACCGTGTCGCGGTCGACCAGGATCACCGGCTCGATCGAGCCCCAGCTAAGCGGCGAGGGCGTATCGGAGACGAGCAGCCGCACCGAGCGCCGGCAGCCGGTCCGCTCCATCGCCCGGACCATCGCCGCGCGCCACTCCGGACAGCCGACTTCGCTCCCGGCCCGAGTCCAGCGGCGGAGAGTCCAAAGCCCGGCGGCGAGACGAAGCAGCACCATCAGCGCCCCGCCCGCCCACAGCAGCTCGACGAGCGGCGTCGGATCGTCGAGCGCGCCGCGCGCCGTCGCCGGAGCGCTCGTCGCGATCGAGGCCAGCTCGTCGGGGCCGATCGGCACCGCGGCCGCCTCGTGGACGGTGCCGGTCACCACCGTCAGCGACGGCAGGAGCAGGGTGATGAGCGGAAGCGCCACGATCAGCGCCACCGCCGTCCCGAGCAGCGCCGAGCGCTCGCCCGCGCTGCGCATCCGAAGCATCGCCGCCAAAGCCAAGGCGGCGGCGCTGATCAGCGCCGATTTCCATGCCATCTCGACCAGGAACTGAAAGTCCATCACCCGCGCTCCCTCGCTTCGTCGATCGCCCGCTGAAGCCGCTCGATCTCGTCCGGCTCCAATTCCTTGGTCAGGCCGAGAAGCGCCGTCGCGGCGCTCGCCGCCGATCCGTTGAAGAAGGTCTTGACCAGCTGTCGAAGCGCCGATTCCCGCACCTTGGCGGGCTGCGGAACGCTTTCGTAGACGTAGCTCTGCTCGGCCACGCGGTGGCGAAGCAGGCCCCGTCCCTCCAGCCGGGCGAGCAGGGTGCGGACCGCCGAATGGCTCGGCGCCTCGCTCATCGCGGCGCGAACCTCGGCGGCGGTCGCCTCCCCCGCGCTGCACACGATCTCGAATATCTCGCGCTCGCGGCGCGGCAGGCCCTCGATCATCTCCGACTCACGCTTTCGTATCTGCTACACCTGTAGCATGTCACATTTGTAGCAGAGCACAAGAGCCTTTCGCAGCCATCGCCGGTCGGTTGGTCGAAAAGCTTCGCCGTCGCTTCGATCCGGCTGCTACCCGAGCCGGATCGCGAGGGGGAATGCGCCGATGCCGAAAGCCTGGCTACTGACAGCCGCGGCGGCGCTTGCCGCTTCGTCCGCCGGGGCCGCCGAGCCCGCTCCGGCCGCGGCGCCGCCGACGATCGAGGAGGCGCTTCGCGGCGTTCGCCACCCGCTCGCGCTCGCTCCGGACGGGCTCGCCGGAGAAGGCGCCGCCCTGCTTCGCGAGGCGGTGGGCGGGGCCCGCTTCGTCGGAGTCGGCGAGGATCATTTCACGCGCGAGATTCCGGCCTTCACCTCGGCGCTGTGCGACCTGATGGCGCCCCAGGGCCTCGCCGCCCTGGTCCTCGAGGTCGGCCCCGTCGCCGCCGAGACCGTGACGCCGATCCTCACCGGGCCCGATCGGGAAGCCCGGATGGCGGCCTTCGACCGCCGCTACCCGAACGCCGTCGCCTTCCTCGACGGCCGGGCCGACAACGAAATGGCCGCCCATTGCCTCGCCGCCGGGGCCGGCCGGGTCCGCCTCATCGGCCTCGACCAGGAATT
>Ga0070661_100000122_pt1 | contig 63957 bp, 48 predicted proteins | sample KBSC43metaG_FD_64663 | JGI IMG/M metagenome (GOLD analysis project Ga0070661, IMG submission 64663) | Corn rhizosphere microbial communities from Kellogg Biological Station, Michigan, USA - KBS C4-3 metaG | ecosystem: Host-associated > Plants > Roots > Rhizosphere > Soil ... | reverse complement strand
GGCCTGCCGCCGGCCGCGACCCTGAAACTCGACACCTGAGCTTCCGGCACTGGTGGCGGTCCCCGCAGCGCACCATTATTCCAATTGCTTGAAAGTAAATATGTTTCTTAGGAACAACACCGAAGTGTGTGTAGATCCAGCAAGCAAAGTTTGTGACTAACACACGGGTCATATCACATACCTTGCTTACGGCGGTACCAGCACAGTATGTCCAACCCTTTAGATTCAATAGCTTGGTACCAGACATAGAGCGGGTCGTCGCCAATTCCGCAAGCATAGTTAGTGCGCCGTCTACCCGACTAGGGTTGCTTTGGACTCAGTTGTGCCGCCTCGGCGGCGACCTGCAAGACAGATAAGCTCCAAGTCATGCGGGGTGGAAGGCTGTGTCTACCAACGCGGCTCAGGCGCGCGCCTGATGCGAGCTTAGCCCCTTGCCGACCAGCACGGCGTCATCGGTGGGAGACGCCATGCGCGCGCTACGAATGGCGCGGAGGCGTGCCGCGACGGCGCACCGCGTTAGCGGTTGAATTGCCCCGGTGTGTTTTGCGAGGGTGCTTTGTGCGGCCTGACATGGTCCATGACTTCCGGCTCATTCCCTCTTGTGATTAGTGTTGTACATTACCAGCACACTAAATCACACGAGGAAGGTACCATGATGAACCTAGCTCAGTACAACGGTCCGTTGATTCCGTCAGCGCCGGCCCAACGCCAGCCTCACAGGCCGATTTTCTCGCCGTGCGTTACACCCAGGGCAGCTATGGCCTGCGCTATGGCCGCACCAATGACTACGCTCCAGAACGCCTTTCGGAGGAGCGATGGATGCAGAATGGCTTTCGGGTTGTCTGAATCGCGCTCTCGAGCAGGGTGGTTGCACTCACGGCTAGGAGTTCCCGTACAGGCCAGGGAGAGCGCCGACCCCGGCGCCACTCCCCGTTCCTCGCAGCTAGATGGACAGGTCTCCCGATGCCTCGATGCGCTGGGCATTTGACCCAGCGATTGTCCTCGGATAACCGCACGAGCCGCCATCAGCGAGAAATTGCTGGCGGCGGCCAGTTGGCTCGTATCTAACCAGTAATTTTCGGATAGCTATTCCAAAGATGGGACAACGGCCCCCTGGTTATCTCGACACTCCATCAACCCGGGGCATGTCGAAGGTGCCTCCCGCGCGCGCTTGACCATGACTTCGTCGTCGTCCCGAATCTGGGACGGCGTCAGCGAGATTCGAAGGAACGCATATGCCGGTTCTCCAAGCACACGAGTTTCGGCGCCTTCGACCGCACTCTGTGACAGTATTTCCGGAGCGTGAGCCGGATCTTTGGCAATATCACCAGCAATGGTAGCCGTGGTGTAGACCCAACGCACTGCCGGCGGGAGGAACGCATCCGCGGTCTTGTCCGCCGCTGAATCAATCACGAACTGTTTGAGTTCGTGATCGCCATTGGCTAGGGTTACAGCGCCCAGCTGGCCTCCCATCTCACGGGGTTGATCGGCGTGTTCTGCAGGTGACGACGGAATTAGTCCGGGACTTGTTTGATTGCCAAGTCTTGCCTCCGCGTCTGCCTCGGTGGGGACCGTCTCTGCCATCGAAGGGGCATCAGCATCGCTCTGGCTAGAATCAATGCGGTCGGACGTCTGCCACGGTTCCGGGCGGGGCGCGTCATCTTGCTGACTCTTGGAAGGATCCTTTTCTGATATAGACGCGCCGACCACAATCGAACCTCCCGCCGTCGTTCCGAGGTATGCCGCATCCACCGTGCAGCCAGTTGCGACACAACCGCCGATCATCGCTGCCGCGACGAGCACTGGGGCCGCCCAATCGCGGTTGTCGTGCCAAAAGTCTGAGATATTTGTGTGCGTTTGATCCACGATTGTCGTGCGCGTTTCTGCCAAGGCATGGCCGGCATTCTGCGCGTTGATCGACGCTTGTTGCTCGGCAACCTTCGCCGCCTCGGCAGTCTGGCTCGCCACCGTCCCTGCGGCCTTGACGACCCGGTGAGCTTGACCAAGTGCGTGATCGCGGACCGCACCCCATCCCGCATGCGCAGACTGATGCGTGCTAACCAAACACAAGCCTGCCAATACCGCTACCCGCAGGCGCCATGCCGAACGATAAGAAGATCCCGTGTTCAGCATCGCGGAGGCAATTGCCGATGAAAGTACGGTGGGGTTACGCATGGGTGGTTGAAGCAACTCGTTATGCGGTGGATTCCGCCAGATCATTATCAGGTGGTTTGTACTTACCTCTGCAAGATTTCCATTAACCTCACAAAAAATCGAGTTGGATTGAAGAGTTAGTGACGGCTGGCGTCGACACGTACTACCCGCCACCGCATAGTGAAGGGCAATGCAGTCGTTACTAGTGTCAGCTACAGTGATTGACGCAATACAGCCACGTCGATGTCGCGTCGAGCTCGATTAGCGCACTCTCGTCGAGCATGAATATGCGATCGAAGACCGTCCATGACGACAAGGCGTCAAGCCTCCGCCGCAGGTGAGGAAGAGCGCTTGACAATTTCAGGATCGGGGCTGGCCATTGATCGTAAATCACGAGCCAATTGCGCGCGAGGCGCAAGTAGCCCGGCCGTTGCACAGAATCCATTTTCTTTTGAACGAAGTGTTCCATGGCCTCGGCCCAGCCACGCTCAACCGAATCCCCGCACCACCCAGGACCCATCTCATCTGCTTCGATCTCAGCTTTCAGCTGTTTGGAGGACTTGGGCGGCTCCGTGAGTGAAGCTGGCTTGACGTAATGCATGTCTGGACCGATGCCCGCATCACGCAATGCTGCTTCCTTGGCATCGTTCTGGCTAATTGCCTCGGTGTGCTCGATCCCCACCTCGTTTCCGTTCAGCGTTAGGACGAAATCGGGGCGCTCCTGCTTGAGCAGTCTCAGCGGAAAATCTGCCAACGTATATGGCCGCGTCGCAAGCAAGCGAACTATCGAGTAAATCTCCACGTGGTCTCGGGTGCGTCCACTTGCACGTCCCGGGACTTCGACATTTTCGGCTCGAAGGAAGGAGTGGAGCTCGTCGATCTGCGTAGCTTCGAGAATGACGCGCTTGGCAGAGGATGGAGTCGACATCTGGAATCGTACGGGGAGTTGGGATTGAAATGATAGCGGAGCAGTGACTGCGCAGTGACGTCTATCCAACTTCGCCAAAAATTGACAGTCACCTCCATTACACAGTTGTCTCTCGTAGGGAGTAAGATCAACTGGTTGGATCGTGTTGCAACGCTCGGTTGGGGGACTCAACCACATGCGGCGCAAACTCATATTTGCAGGAATTGCCGTCTTCGCCATCGCTCTTTGGATGCCGTGGCATAACCGGAATTCGCCTGCCAATCACGTGCTCTGGTCGGTCGCGGTTGCACGTTTTCCCGGAAGCACTGGGTACATACCATCTACGCAGATCTATCTCGCATCCGCCGACGCGGTTTACGTCCCATCTGGATTCGTTGCTTGGAGCCGCAAACAGATCCCCAAGAGGGGCCCAATCGTTGCCCTAGCTGCTGACGCTAAGGGATTCATTGCAGCAGGCACTACAGACGGATCGGTATTCACTTCGCACGATGAGGGTGAACATTGGAGCAGCTTCAACGTCTCACAATTTCCGGTTACTTCGCTCGTCCTCTCGGAGGATTCGAGCGTTTTGTTCGTCACCACATTCGGCGACGGGATCCTACAGCTGCGCAATGGCGAAGTACGCAAGATCTCGATCGGTCCTGGCCCGGCCGTCTGGTGTATGACGCAATTGGATAACGCGCACCAGTTTGCGGCATTCACAACCACCGGACTATTTATTTCCAACAACGACGGCGAGAGCTGGCGGCGGGTCGGCACTAACTCAAATGTAAGTCAATGCGGTTACGATGGTGAAACCACCACATTCGCACTCGTTGATGGCGTATTGTTCGTGAGCCGGGGTGCCGGACAAAGAAGCACTCACCTCTATTTCAAGGGTGGGCCGGAGTTCGGCGCTTGGGCGATCGCAGCCGACCGCGCGGGCGACGTCGTAGTTGGTACCTCTCTTGGAATCATGTGGTCTCAGGATTCTGGTACAACATGGAATGATTTGGACCTCAACTCCAATCCATTACCGATCGACAGACTTGTAAGGTCCGCGCACGCGGCTGGTGGCGGACACACCATTGACCCACATATTGACCCAGCAACTGGACCCATCATCATTCCGCAACTCAGCACGGCATTGGTTGATACACACGTCTCTTCCACACCCTATTTGTCTCCCCCTAGCCAACCAAGCATCAATAGTTGGAATCAGAATCGAAAGACGCCAGAACTTGACGATGACGCGCCCCCACCACCGCCTCCGCCAAGACCGCGCGCAGTCCCCCAGGTAGTCGCCCCTTGCGTCGTCGACGCGTCGGGGGATGGACAGAAGTGCCCAAAGAGCTTCGAGGAGGTGGAGGCGTACCTTCAGGACTTAGGACGTGCACAATCGCTTACCACAGTTGCCAATGGCCTTATCAACGGGCATGACCTGTTGGGAGTCGCGCAGACCTACGCACAGGAGCAGGCCATCCAGCAGTCACTGCAAGCGCTCGTCAAACGGATGGTGGACAACGTCGTTCTTCCGATCCAGGCTTGGGCCCAATCGACCAATCGCGCTGCCGCAATGGCTGCCGTTCGTGACCACGAAGAATACGTTTCACACATCAAGGAAGAGGCGATCGAACAATCACGCGGACACTCGAGTGACACGGGTACGAACCACGATCAATCAGCCAGGCACGCGCCGTCCGGCGGCGAGGCAATGCACCAGTTGGTCTACTCATCGGTTCACGGTGCCGGGTGGTGGCATTGATTCTGCTTCTCACAACGAATCGTGAGTAACTCGACAGTTCGCGGAAGTCCCGGAAGGAAGCTTCTTTTTTGCGAATTGAGAAGGAGGGAGCGGACGGTGCTGCCTAGCCTACGTATCGTCAAACGGTCGCGATGGCTTTTGTAATCCGGCCAGCTGTGTGATCGGCTGGCCGTGTGCCGCAAACATCTTCGTTCGTATGTCTATCCTGCACGCGTGTTGAAAAGCCTGAAGTAATTTAAGGGAGTAACTATGCAAGCGTACTAGATCGATCTCATCATACTCGTCATAAAGGGCCTCAAGAGTGTCCTCCGCGTCTATGTGAGCAGCCAGACGATTGCGAAGATCGCGTATCGACGTCTCGAAGTCACTATCGCGCGCCGCCGCGACAGTATCGAGCTGACTTAGGCCTTTCATTCCCTCCATCCTCCAAATCGAGCGAATGGACGGCGCATGCATCGTGTCGTTGAATAAGACGTCGATCAACGAGCATGTATCGACAATTACCATGAACCATCCGATGTCGAAGAGAAGCTTGGCGAAAACAGTTTGCGGGTTGTTAACAAGCGTGGTTAGCCAGAAGTCGATCAGCAGCGCGTCCACTATCGAGACCCCAAGCTGCGCTAGTTTCTGCGATTGGCTCTGCGGAATGATCGAGACCGCGTTCTCCCGCGTTAGACCGGCGCGATCCATCGCCAAAATGGGTGGCTGGTCTCGAGCCAGCGGGGTAGCAGCGATGTTCCGAAGCGGCGCGTAATCGGCACCGATCCGCGCATGAGTCATCTGGCCCGAGACCCGGAATGCTCTGTCGAGTTCATCGATGTCGCCGTAGAGAAGTTCGATCAACGAATAGTCGATACCACCCCACAACGCAAGGAACTGGTCAAGTTCGAGGGGCTGAGCGTGAGCCGCGATCTTGTCGCGGATTTGGTCGAGCGAATTGGTATAGCTGCCGAGCAGCTTTTTGATGGCCGCTTCTACGTCCTTTTGGGCTTGCCCTTTCAAGTGCCCGGAAGCGACGAGCTGGTTCTTCACCCGCCCGGCGAGTTTTTCCAGATTGTCGATCTGGATAAAGAAGAACCTCATCACCACGCGCTTGGCGTGGTCCGAGAACGATTCGTTGCGCGCTAAGTACAACGTGTCGAGAAGGCGCACAATGTGCCCGAACTTGTCCAGATTTCGATGCACAGCTTCGTCCATAGGCGCGTTACCGGTTCGCGATAGCTTCGGGCAGTGATTTCGTGTCAGCGCTTAGTATGCTGATGCTGACTCGCGCCGATCAACATACTCAAGCCCTGAACGGTGCAGCGTGGCCGTGAATCGCGCGGAACGGAGGCACAAGATCGAGCTGCGGAATCTGAAAGCCTTTCGCCAAACGCGTGACGACCAGCGCGCCGTGCGGTTCTTCCGTCAACTTGGGAAGGTTGAGGTACGTCATGAGGACTGAGTTGGGGTGATTGTCACCTGTTGGATCGATGAGGATAAAGCCAACCATTGAGCGCGCTGCTTCCGTGGCGTGCTTGCCGACCTCATCTTTCAGGTGGATTTCCAATCCCCAAACCCGTCGCGGCAAATCTACCAAGCGCATCTGGCTGGACAGCTCTGTCGCCGGCGCATTCTCCCGGCTCCATGAACGCCGCATCGACCTCTCTCTCAGCTCAACAGCGTGAAAAAAGGGCGACTTTCGTCGCCCTGTGGGATGTCCACTAGGAGTGTTTGCTGCCCTGAAACTCAGCCGTACTGCACAAGCGTCCACGTAACCGCCTGCCCGTTGTAGGGGGGCATTACGTTGTGTTTCGCAATTGGCGCAGTCGTGTTGTAGCTACCTGGACGCCACAGACCACTCTCAGGACAGTGTTCGCCAGTGCGAGCGGTCGTACCCAACGGGTGCTTCGGAAGTGCATTCATTGCTGGTACCTCGGGCTTGCATTGAGGGGATGCCCGAGTCTCCAAACCCGTGCAGACGCAGGCGGGCCAAAGCGTAAGTGCGAGCGGTCTCAGGAATTGAGATATCAGCCAATGATGTCGTCTGATTTTTTGCCGCGATGATTAAACGATCGCTGTCGAGGCGAACGCCTCGACAGCTTGGTGTTACCTATGCGCTCCGAGCCTCTCCGCAGCCGGCTCCTGAATCGGTGCCGCAGTAGCAACTACCCGCGATGCTTGTCGCGGAGGTACTGAACATGGTTCCGGTGTGTAGTCCGGTTTGCTATTAGGCGGTGCCCATCGATCTTTGAGCACGCCTCCGATACCTGGTCATTGCTCAGAAGCGGAATCTTGAATGACTTGATATAGGCGGTGAAGTCGGACAGGGTGCAGATGCAACGCGGGAGCTCTGTTTTGAACGTAGAGTCTCCAGTGAACACAATTACAGTGTGGAATACCGATGACGGCAGTTGAAGCATGCTTTCTAGCATCTTTATATGCTTGAAGTTTTGCCGGATAGGATTTTGAAACTTGCTCTTTTTCTTGTAAATGGTTTGGGTCCATTGGGGTTGATTCTCCTGACCGAAAATCCAGCCGCTCAAGTTCTTTGTTTCGACCACAAACACGCCGAAGCGCGAAACGTATATATGGTCGATTTGCGTCGTGCCGCTGCCATCTGGAATGGTAACGTTGTCAAATACGTGATAGTCATTCGCGGAGAGGTTTGAGGCCGCTCTTTTTGACACTAGCTTTTCGCCGAACCACCCTTTGAAGGTCGTTGACCTTAGAAAAGCAAGGAACAGGAACAGCGGCAGAAACCATAGAAATGGCTTCACGATGCTTCCAAATAACAAAGAACTGTCCACTGCCACCGAACGCTTATCCTTCGAGATTCGCTAGGTCCAGCCAAGCATTGCGTCGAGGCTACATGGTATCTGTCTTTGGATCCTCTATGACAACCGTGCAGCGCATTTTGGGCGCGCACACGCCGCCTCAGACCGTGCTGTAAGCCATGCGCGAATGATGCCCACGTCGACTTGACGGTGGCGCGCAGCAGCTCGTCAAGGCGCGACGTTTGCAGGCATTCTTAGGAATGGATCGTCGAAGTCGCACCTTGCGCAGCATCCAGTTCGCGCTCGAACCAGCTGCGCGTGCTCGCATCGAGCGACATGCGATCCGACTTCTTTGACTACTGCTGGATGGAATGTCGCCGGACTTAGGCCAGGTAAACAACGCCTTGGCGACATTGAACGCTATGTTCAATCGGGGACCGACAGATGCCGCCGATGGTCGTCACGCAAAGGTGAGAGAAATGGAGGCGTTGGTTCAGAAGCTCCTGCAGGAAAATTTTCCTAGAGTGTCAGTTGAGCTCCGCGTGCCACCGCCGGAGCTCAAGGCGATTCTCAATAGCGCGCAAATCTACGTGGATGACGGGTCGAAGGACCTCATAGACAACAAGGGCGACGGCATCAAACGCTCTCTGACCTTCTGCCTGCTGCAGGCCTACGTGGAACAGGTGAACGCGCGTGAAGCAGCCGAGGCGCCAGCACCCCGCCCATTGCTGTTCTTATTCGAGGAACCCGAGCTCTACCTCCACCCCAAATCGCAGCGCGTTTTGTTCGACACCTTGCGGCGCATCGCCAAAAACCATCAGGTCGTGGTTACCACCCACTCTCCGCTGTTCTTCGCGCCAGGGGTGACGGCTAGTTTTGTACGCGTGGCCAAATTTGTCACGGAGCCAAAACCTATCGGCGTTCTGCACCCGGTGGCCATCGATTTGGATCACCCGCAGGCAGAAACGTTTCGCTTGGCGCGATTCGAAAACGCCGATGCCGCGTTCTTTAGCCAGCGCGTCGTGCTTTTCGAGGGAGAGTCCGACGATGCCTATTGTCGGCATGTCGCACCTCTCCTCAACCCGGAATGGGATTTCGATAAGAAGAATGTCGCCATGGTCCGTGTGTCGGGCAAAGGCAACTTTCAAAAATATCGGGATTTCTTCAACGCCTTCGGCGTTGAAGTGAAGATCGTGGCAGACCTAGACGCCATGTTCGACGGCTACGAGCATCTCGGTGGCAATGAGGCGGCACAAGCCTTGCGCGCTGCCGCTCTTCAGACCGTCGACCGTCGAGTGCGAGATCTCGGGATCCAGGCCGAACCGGACGCACGCCGAATCAAGGATCGTACCGGTCGGCGGACGTGGATCCAGAGATGGAACGATCTCAAGGCGCTCGTGCGTCAGCTGAGTCAAGACAATGCCGTTCCGACGATCGAACAGCTGGCCGACATGGAACAGTTGTTCGCGTGGGAGGAGGAAATCAACCGCTTGACGGTTTGCCAGCAAGATGCACCGTCGCAGGACGCGCTGCTGCCAGTGCTCGACGTGCTGAGAGGCCAGGGCATCTGCCTGTTGAGCAAAGGGTCCATCGAGCATTACTACCCTCCTGGCGTCGAAGCCGGACCCAAGCCGGATCGCGCGTTGCGCGCGACCCAATCCGTCCACTCTCGGGAGGAAGCACGAGCCCTGGCGGGGCCGCTGGCGGCTGATCGAGCGACGGAGCTTGAAGAGGTCTTCTCGGAGCTTTTTCGCGATCTTTGAGAACGACCGTTACGTTTCGAGATTGCTCGTTGAACGAGTAGGTTCGAATAGCGAACCTGTTTGCGCAACTGGTAACGCGTCCTGACGACGACTACCTGAGCGTACGCGTCGATGCAAGGGGAGGTCTACTGGAAGTGTGAGCAGTTGGCAGGTAGTGACAGACGGACTACGCTTTGTGCGGCAGGCGGCATGTGAATCGCCGTGCCGGAGCCTTCGTCGGGTCTTTGCGTGGGTCGGACCAAGCGACGTCGTTCATTGCCGATCGAGCAAGGGACCGAGCGTAATCTGGGCAACAATCTGGCAAACCATCCCTCCTGCCAAATTCATTGAGGAACGAACTCTTCAGCGCATTGACCATTCCTGGCAGTATTTCCAATGGGTCGCACTGCGTTTGTGCGATGATCTTGGCATGACGCTTGCTCCGTTCGGAAGCTCATTGATTCTCGTCAAAACGGCTGCACCCGTGAGCAAGAAACAAGACACTGCAATCCTCGTGGCCCTGTTCACCCTGGTTGTAGCCTTGATCGCCGGCGCCTTGACCCTATTGTTTAAAGCCCTCCAAGGCATTGCCTGGTGTGTGAAACGTTTGAGCCGGTCCGAAGCAACGGTATCACCTAAGATTTCCCCGCACGAACCAACCTTGGCTGAGATCATGGCTGCACAACGTAATGGCGCTGTGGCCAGCACGGCGCGTACGACCTCTCGGCCCGTCGAAAGAGCGCCCAATCCTCGCCTCCAAGGGCGTCATGCGGCCATCGCTGCGGTGGCTCAGAAGCTTGCCCAAGAGCGCATGGCCGTGCTGGCGCCGTCCGACACGGCGATCGAGCCGATCGTGGTGCAACGCGCCCAGCCGGTGCTGCCAAGCAGTCCGATCCCCGCTGCGCCCGCAACGATCACTCCGGCTTGGGTCGGCTTTGACGATCATGCTGCCTTGGAGCGCTGGAAACTTCCGCGAGGCGGCGTCTATATCGGCACGCCGAGCAACAGCGGCAATGATCCGTGGCGCACCGAACCGGCCCTCGTCGATCCTACTTTGCCGATTGATGCCAGCCGGCTGGACTATTCCGGTCGAGCGATGGGTTATTGGCCGAGCTACCGAAGCATTCAGCGCAATGAGCGGGCGACTTACCTTGCATACCTACACAGCGACCGGGCCAAACCCGATGTCGGACTGGGATATGTCTTTCTTTATTTCTATGGTTTGGAGCGGCGGTTGTTGGTTGATGCCTGCGACGACGCCAGCGCTCGCGCCGAAGCGCCAGCTATCCTGGCCGAAATTGATCGGTTGATTGCGACTTATGGTCCGATCAGTCGTTCGTTCCAACGCTATGCGACTGACTTGCGCGATCTCGGTCAAGCCCTTTATAGCGACTCGAACGCCCCGCACAAACTGACGGGCACCTCCAATGGGCAACTTAGTCCCGGTGTCGTGATTGAAATGGGAAAAGCGTTAGATACTGGCGAACCGGTGCCTGCACCGCTTGCATTCGCGTGGGCCGCGGGCTCGCCAACTGCGCCGCGCTGGCACGAGTGGCGAAACATTGAGATCGAAACCCGGCAGCTCTTCGCTCAGTATTATAAGAAAACGTTTGGCGCGGGCATCCAAGGCGCAAAAACCACGGGCGTGTTGAACCTCCATCATCATGGCGCGGCGTCCAATCGCACCAGCATGACGCTGTCATTGAACATCGCCGATCCCCGTTCGATCGAACCGCGCTTGCAACAACTGCCCGTCATATTGAGCGCCGTCGTCCGCGAACTGGAAAGTCTTAAGGCCCTGCGTACGCGTCGTCATGATCCCTTGGCCGAAGCGGTCATGCTGCCGGCAGCACTTCGCGCACAACAACTGCCTCCCGTGCTCGATGGGCTTCAACAGTTCGCGCGTACCGTCGTGCGCGACAGCGCCGGTATCGTCGCGCTGAGCGACCTGCGCCAACAGGCAGGATTGCCGCCCGCCGACAAGATCGCCAAACGCGATGCAGTCGCCTGTGCGCATGCACTGGAAAGCATAGGTTTCGGTCTGGAACCCGATGTGCGTTGCGGCGGAGTGATGGGCAAGACCGCTGTGTTGTTTGCGCTGGACGGCCCCGCAGGTCCGGCTCAACCCGGCAACTATTCGGCTGCCGTGGGCGTGTTGCATCTGGCGTTCGCGATGGCCAACGCCGACAGTGTCGTCACGACCGATGAGGTGCAAACATCCCTCGGGCATGTAAGCTCACTTTTCCACTTGGACCGCAGCGATCAGCTTCGCTTGAAAGCACGGATGCAACTGCTCCAGCTCCAGCCGCCTTCGATGACCAAACTTCTAGGCGGTGCTCGAAATTTGTCCACGGACCAACGCAAGGCCGTGGCCGAACTCGTCATCGGCATCGCGCACGCCGACGGTAGCATCGATCCGGCGGAGGTCAAACTTCTCGAACGGATTTATCGTTCGCTGGATCTCGACCCGACCAACGTGCACAGCGATCTTCATCGCTACGCCACACAATCGACAGCCGCGGCGAGTGCATCCGCGCAGGGCCTCGATACCTCCCTCATCGCGGCGAAGATGAAGGAAACTGAAGCCGTGCAGAAGATGCTCGGGCGTATCTTCGCCGATGCCGACGCCGCCAGCGCACCGGCGGTGCCTGTCGCCTCGGTCGCGTCAGACGCGGCGCACATGGGCCTCGACAGCGCCCACAGCGCGTTGGTCGAGCACCTTCTCACCTTCTCGTCTGCCGCCGTATCGCGCGCGCAGTGGGAACTTTGGTGCGAGCCATCGGGCTTGATGCCGGATGGCGCCATCGAAACGATCAACGACGCAGCTTTCGACGCTTTCGGCGAGCCGCTGATTGCCGACGAGGGCGACATGCTGGAAATCCAAAGGCGCGCGTGCGACGCTTTGCGTCACGATACAAGGAACGAAGCGCATGCCTGAGATTTCTGCACGCGATCGCGATGCGGTGTTGAACGCATTGCGAAGCGGGGTCGTTCCGCGTCGCGGCCTGCACTTGGTCCAAGTGGGACGCGCGCAAGAAGTCGGCGCCCTGGTCACGGACCTTGACCGCATTGCGGGAGCGGGTTCGGCCGTTCGTTTCGTCGTGGGCGATTATGGTGCGGGCAAAACCTTTTTTTTAAGCCTCGTTCAAACGGTGGCGCTCGAAAAAGGCCTGGTCACGATGACAGCCGATCTAAACCCCGATCGCCGCTTGCAAGGCAGCGACGGGCAAGCGCGCAGTCTGTATGCAGAGCTCACGCGCAACGCCGCGACGCGAACCAAACCCGAGGGAGGCGCGTTGCCCAGCATCGTCGAGCGCTTTGTCAGCAGCGCCATTCAGGACGCGCGCGCGCAGAACAAAGCCGTCGATGTCGTCATTCAAGAACGCCTGGCTTCGCTGTCGGAACTCGTCAACGGGTTCGATTTCGCGCAGGTGATCGGGGCCTATTGGCGCGGCCACGATCAGGGCGACGATGTGCTCAAAGCATCGGCGGTCCGTTGGCTGCGTGGTGAGTTCAGCACAAAGACCGATGCACGCGCCGCATTGGGAGTTCGCACTATCATCGATGACGATGACATCTACGATCAGATAAAACTGTTCGCGCGCTTTGTGCGTCTGGCCGGATACAAGGGTCTGTTGATTGGGTTGGACGAGCTCGTCAATCTCTACAAGATTCCGAACTCGGTAGCACGCAAAGCCAACTACGAAACCATCCTGCGCATCTTCAACGATGCGGTCCAAGGCAACGCAGAAGGTCTCGGTGTTCTGTTCGGCGCCACGCCCGATACGATGACCGATCCGGCGCGCGGCCTCTACAGTTACCAAGCCCTCCAATCACGTCTTGCCGAAAACCGTTTTGCGCAGCAGCTCGGCGTCACCGATACCGGCGGTCCGGTCATTCGATTGGGAAGTCTGACGCCGGAAGATCTTTATGTGCTGCTGACCAAGTTGCGCTCGATCCAAGCCAGCGGCGATGCCACCAAACAGTTGCTTCCCGATGCGGCGTTGACACGCTTTCTCGATCATTGTCAGACCAAGATTGGCGCGTCGTATTTTCAAACCCCACGCAATACGATTCGTGCGTTCCTCGATATGTTGAGCGTTCTGGAGCAGCACCCTGAAGTTTCGTGGGAGCAACTCATCGCCGGTGCACCGATCGAACGCGACACACCGATCGAACCCTTACACGGACCAGCGGAAACCTCGTCAGGCGCGCCGTCGTCGCGCGATGACGAACTGACATCGTTTCGTTTGTAAGCGGCATCGTGTCCACCGCCTTCGAGCTGCTTCACGCAGACATTCAACGCTGGATCTGGCAGCAAGGTTGGGCGAGCCTGCGCCCGATCCAAGAACAGGCGATCCAAGCCCTCCAAGACCGAACGACTGATACGCTGATCGCAGCCCCGACGGCCTCGGGTAAAACAGAGGCCGCGCTGCTGCCGATCCTTTCCGATCTCGCCCGCACCCAGCACGATGGTTTGGGTGTGCTCTACATCGCGCCACTTCGTGCCCTAATCAATGATCAAGCGCGTCGCATCGAGAGTATGTGCGAATGCGCGCATCTGTACTTTCAACCATGGCACGGCGACATCCATCGCGGGCGTGCTGGCTTTTGGCGAAAGCCGGCACATGTTTTGTTGATTACTCCCGAAAGCCTCGAAGCCATGTTGATGCGACGCGCACGTGAACTGACCATCATATTGCCGTCGCTGCGTTGGATCATTGTTGACGAACTTCATGCTTTCATTGGTACCGAGCGCGGCATGCAGCTTCAATCCTTGCTCGAACGCGTCACCGCGTTGACGAAGACCTCTTTGCCGCGAGTGGGTTTGAGCGCGACATTCGGTGATCTCAGAATAGCAGCGCGCTTTCTGCGACCGCGCGCGGGCGTGCTCTGCAACTTGCTGTCCGACACAGGGCAGGGCAGCGAAATCCGTTTGATCACCAAGTCCTTTGTGAAGAGTGAGCCGACGGACGATGAGAGCCGCAGCGCAGAAGCGCGCGTGACTGACGAACTGTTCGACAAGCTGCGCGGCACCAACAATCTTGTTTTCGCCAATCGGCGGGTAGATGTCGAAACTTACGCTGACCGGTTGCGTCGGCGCTCTGAACTCGAACGCGTGCCAAACGAGTTCTTCCCTCATCACGGCGCCCTGTCGGCGGAGATCCGTTCATACGTCGAGCAGCGCCTGCGCGACGGCGCGCCGCCGACCACTGCGATCTGCACCAGCACGCTGGAGCTCGGTATCGATATCGGCGATGTGGCGAGTATTGCGCAGGTCGGCGTGCCGCCGAACGCCGCTTCACTGAAACAACGCGTGGGTCGTTCCGGTCGACGCGCAGGCAGCTCTCAAGTCTTGCGGCAATATGTGATCTTGAATCGCGCCGATGCGCAGAGCGATCCCGTCGATCGACTGCGCTTGGAACTTATTCAGACGATTGCCACGATCAGCCTATTGCTGAAAGGCGAATACGCTCGCCCAATTGCAGGTGAACTTCACCTCAGCACGCTCATTCAGCAACTGCTGTCCTCACTATATGAGACGGGCGGACTTTCGGCAGCCGAAGCGCATCGTCGACTTTGTGCGCAAGGCGCTTTCGTCAATGTCGACACGACGGTTTTTCTCGCTTTGCTTCGCTCTTTGGGCGAACGGGAGGTCATTACCCAAGCCGACGATGGCACGCTCCTTCCGGGCACCGTTGGCGAAGCCGTCGCCGAGCACTATTCGTTCTACGCTGCGTTCATGTCGCCCGAGGAATATAAGATTGTGGCCGAAGGGCACACACTGGGCACGCTTCCGATCGAAATGCCGCTTGTGGCCGGATCACTGCTTATCTTCGCCGGCCGCCGCTGGCGCGTGATCCAAGTCGATGACCGCAACAAAACCATCGCTGTCCGCGCCGACGCCGGCGGAAGTCCCCCGCGCTTTGGCGGGAGTGGACGTACCGTGGACGACACGGTGCGCCGCGCCATGCTCGATTTGTTACAAACCGATGCGGTGCCGGCGTTTCTCGATTCCATTTCCATCCGAGAGCTCGCCGCCGCACGTGATGAATTTCGCCACTCTGAATTGGGCGAAAATGGAGCTGTCCAACAGGGCAGAGATGGATGGCTCGTATTGTGGCGCGGCGACCGTCTGATCGACACGGTGATGCTGGCGCTGCACGCACGCGACATCGCCGTGGTGCGTGACGGACCATTCTTGGTATTCGAAGAGCGCACGCTCGAAAACGCGCGTGAACTGCTGGAGGCATTGTCACACGATTTGCCGAAGGATCCCCTCGTGCTCGCTGCCGCCGTCGGTAACTTGATCGAACAAAAACACGATCATTGGCTCGATCGGAACCTGCTGGAGCGAAACTTCGCCGCGCGCCGCCTCGATCTCGACGGGTTGCGCGCAATCGCGCCATCTTGGCGCCGCAATGAGGATGCAAGTCATCGCTAGCGGCCGAAGCCTTGGGCTATCGACGACGGTTTCGCGCATTGTCTTTGTACATTCTTCAACCATGGACGATTGGCGGAGTACGGACTAGCTCGTATTTAAAGGGGCGGCGCCCTACGCTACTCGGGATTTGGGCGGAGTAGCACCGGCGCGCTACCGATCTGCAGGGTTGGCAGCCGACGACACTGCGCAAACGCCTTCGATTCGGTTCGCGCAATCTGGCTCGCGCTCGGCAAGCAAATAAAACGTGAATTTGTGCGGCGCATCGTAGCCAGTTGGCGGAATGATCGTGACGGTGCGAGGCTGCCCCGGACGCACGCGGCGAAAGAGTTGCCAGAACCGGTATGAAAAGCCATCCAGGCGCCGTCCGAATCGGTGGATCGCTTCCGAAGGGCTCAACATCTTCCCACCCCGATCTTTTGCTGCTCGCTCATACATGTCTCTGAGGTGGGTGCAACCTGAAGCTCATCGCGCGGTGATTTCGGGCGAACTCGCATTCGCGAGGTTGTGGAATTCGTCAAGAAATTGCGCCGTCAGTTTGTAGATACTAGGACGCTTGCTCTCCCTGGGCGCCGCGATGTTCAGGCGAACGATCGCATGGTTGCCAAGCCAAGACAAACACTCGCGCGCGCTCGTCCGACAGTCCGAGCTGTCGAGTTGAATCACCCAGACTGGCCTGTTTTCGTGTTCGGCAATCTGGAGCGCTTTCAACGTACCATTTTCCAACTCACCGCTATTAAGGATCAACGTGCCGTCGCTGTCGAGCACGTTGCGCCGCGTTCTCGAGTGATAGCTCTTCGATACCGCTTCTGTTAGTTGATAACGCGCATCGATGACTCCGTCCTCGGCACGCCGACCGTTCGGGCACCACCCACCATGTGAATATCCGCGCGCCATCGCAAAATCCAGCGCCGCGCGATCCACGCCAGTCTGCCCGCCGGAAATGATCGTCAGCATCAAGGCTCTATCCTCAGGTCAACTGTTTCATCGCACCGTCGCAGGCGCTGAGGCCGCCCGGCGTTCCAATAGCCGTGCCGCGAACCGCGGCACAACCGGGGGCTTCACGATGAGCCGGCCGCCTGAACGCCAGGCGCTTCGTTTCGCGAATACTGCGGGCGTCGACTAGGCTGGCACTGAACGCTGATTGTCTCTGCTTCCTGACAACGAGAGCGCTTCCGAGTAGCCTCCGAATTGGCCATCCAGTGAGTTGCATCGTGGAGTCGAATTTTCACATGCATCAACTGGTAGTTGAAGCAACAGCGATTTTTCGCCGCTGCCGCCGTGGACGCGGTTCACCTGCGATTTCACGCACATCGATCGCAACGTCATGTTTTTGCCGAACCCACTCGATGATCGCTCGTCGCCCCGGCTGTCTGCATTTCTTGCCTGCTCCCGGCCGTGAGATCAACACTAGACGCTGTACCGCATGACCCAGTTCTTTCGCCATGAGTGCTTTAAGGATGTCCTTCTCGAACTCTGTCGCTGGATTGCCAAGACCTAGTGCAACTTCAACAACGGTCGCCGCTTTCGAGAAATAAAAATCGACCGCCAGCGACGTGTTGTCCCCACAGATTTTCTGTTCACTGTGATCTACGCCGAAGGTTCTTGTGGCAGCATGGCGCAAATCGCGCATGAGTGCGTTTGTCGCTACGTTTCCCTTTCCCGGCCCCTTGACTGGCCCGAACTCGGGACTATTGGCGACCAACTCGTCGATGAGTCCGAGGAGGATTGCGGCTGGATCTTCCGACATACGGCCCCCAAGTAGCCATTGGGCTAGCAGCATACACGGCTCAATTTAGATCAGCACGAGCGCATGAATTCGCGTCGCACGCATGCGCGGCCAATCCGACCAGCCTCGTTTCGCGAACGCAGTATTCATGAGTCCTCGCTCGGGGCCTTCCCCGTGAAGTCGCAGGACCGTCTACACTGCGGTTTTTATGACGTAGTCCGTACGAGTTGAGATCGCGATGTCTCCCTTCAATATCTTCAGCCGCGTTTCCCAGTCGCCAACGAACCCCAAGCCGGCCGCAACGCCACGGCAATTCGATGTTGCCGAGTTGTACGCCGGCCCCATTGAGCTGGTGCCTTCATCTGGAAGTGAAACGAGGCCGCTCGATGAGAAACTGCGGCAGGCCTATTTCTGGATCACTAACAACGCAATCATCAGCCCGCACTACGACATCGAATACCTCCAGGGCGCGGCGCCAAGCTATACAGTCGGCGACACGAAGCGCACACTGACGCTGCCCTCGGACCAAAGCTACTCCAGCTTCGTCTTGTTGCCGCTGCTGACGTTTGCGACCCGCCGCAAATGCCTATTCGTCGGTGGTCCAGGGCGCGGTAAGACGGCAAGCGCAATCCTGATGGGTGTTCTTGCAGGCTATCCGGTTCGCGATGTCCGCCGTGCCATGCAACACGGACACCCGCAGATGACAATCGCCGATTTGCTCGGCAATCCGTTGCCTGCCGATCTCATCGGGGCTCAGAACATGGACGACATCCGGATCGCGTGGCGATCCTGGCTATCCATGCGCGTGAAGATCGTTGACGAATACAACCGTATTCCGACCCGGACCCAGAGCGCGTTGCTGACCGTGATGGGTGACAACTACGCCGAAGTGCTAAATCACATTTACGAGTGCCCCGAAGCAGCCTGGTATCTCACGGCGAACGACGATCGTGGCGGCGGAACGTACCAAGTCATCGAGGCGCTACGCGACCGCATCGACGTGATCGTGCAGGCGCTGGCATTCAACCCACGTTTTCTCAACGATCTGCTGGTGCGCATCGAGGAAAATGTGCGGCCGGAAGAAGTTGTGCCGCGCGAAATAATTTTTACAGCAGAGGAATGTGATCGGCTGGTCGTTGAAATCCGGCAAGTCGAGATACCAGCGGAAGTCCGTCGGCGCATTGAATTCTTCACCAGCCAGTTTGAGCTGCTGGAATCCGCCGGCGCGCAGTTCGAGTACCTCACCAAAGACACGGCGCGCTTGTCCGGCATGGATTGGGGGCAAGTCACAGGCGCTGACAGCGGGCGTGATCGGCTCAAGGATCTGGGGTGTCAGACTCGCAACGGACTGTCCGTACGCAATTTAATGACACTGCTCGTGTTCGCCAAGGCGCTCGCGTATTTCCGAGGTCAGCGCGTCGTCGGGTTGGAAGATGTGCGCCAGGTTTTGCCATTCGTGCTCCACGACAAGCTACAGCCAGATCCGGATGCGCCATTCTTCGGCCTGCCTGAAAACGCGGCGTACCGTAGCGATCGCTTGAGCTGGTTGCGCCGTCTGTTCGACCTTTCGTGTTCCGAGTACGACCGGTTGGATTTGGACCGTAGCGACCCAGTTGGGGACATGTCGAAGCAATTCGCGACGGGGCTGGATGGCGTGAGCGAGCAGGAAACCCGGACGCGTCTTGCGAGTATCGAGCGCTTGGTCGAGGAACGCGTCAAAGGCCGCAAACTCTACGGGCACCTCTACGACGATCTGCTCAAGCTCAAGTACTTGCACCAGCGCTATACAAACTATCTCCATTGGCTGCGCGCGCGCTAAGCCGATGCAAGCGCCTTCGACCCGAGTGTCTACGGCTCTGGCGAATGTCCTAAGCGCCGGCCGATCGCATTTCAACAAGCGCGTTGCCGAAACCCGGCACCAGTTCGCCACCTTCGATCCGGCCGCATTTGCTACATTCCTGCGCGATGGCGTTGACAGCATCGCCAAGAGCGTTGCGGCCGTAGCACCCGAACGAACCGCACAAGTGATCCTGGCTGCATACGACATGGCGCTTGCGTTAGTCGCGCAGGGATTGGCGGGACCGAACGCACGTTCAAGCGCGGTCGAAAGCGTTTGGGTCCTGCTCGCACCACACTATGCGCGCCTGATTTCCGATTCGCCTGTCGAGGTGCTTGGCGCGTTGACGAACGCGGCCATCAATCTGGCGAAGGTTCCCGGTGCGCGTGTGGAGGAATGGCTCAAGGAGATGCAGCGGCTCGCCGCGCACATCGATTCCGTTCAGCGACTGCATGCTGTCGGACAGATCGTTGCGTGGCGATCTGGGCTGGCACATTTTCGCGAGGGCGCACTGCAAGCTGCGGATAACTTGCCTGAGCCGTTGGCATTGCTCGCGCTGCATGCGGACGTCGGAACATGGCAGGAAGTGCGCGAGGCTTACCGCGCGACGCCGTGGTGGTCGCCCGATGCCAAGCGTCGCGAAGCGGCGCGTCACGGCGTGGATGTCGGCGCATTCGCCGGGTTTGGCGGCACGTTTGCACAACCACCCGAGGTACGCGCAACTGCGCAAGGTTTTGTGACGCGCAGTACGGATCGCTTTCAGTTTCTGATTGCGGATGTATTTGGTGCTGTCCTGTTGCCGGCCAACGAAGCAGAATTTTCGCAAGCGCATTCGACAGACGGCGATGCCGAAGTGAAGTTGGCTGGCGCCCGGCTCATGCTGGGTGCTCGACACATCGATATCGACCTGCCCGCCGCAGGACTCGCGATTGCGAGCAGTGCGTATTCTGTTGCCGTCACGTCTCCCTACACACACGCGATCCGCGTGGTGCCGCGGCAATGACCAAGTCAGCCACCGAGCCGCTCTCAGATGTCATCGAGCGCTGGCGTGACGCATGGCCTCTGGCGTTAGCGGTGTGGAGCAAGTACACCCGATTGCATGATGCTCGGCTCTGCGCCAGTCGTGTCGAGGCTGCCCAGCAAGGTTTGAGTGGCAGTTTCGCGATGATCCGTCTGCTCGACCAAAGCGTCGTCATCGATCTGGAGACGACGCACAAGCTCGGTCTCGACGACTATGCCGTCGAAGTCCTTGCCCATGAGATCGGGCACCATGTCCTTGCTCCCGCCAACGCCACCGATCAGTTTCGCCTGTTGGCACGCATTCGCCGTGCGCTGCCAACGCTGGAGCGGCACGCGCCGATGGTCGCGAACCTGTATTCGGATCTTCTCATCAACGATCGCCTTCAACGGCGATCCGAATTGCGCATGGCAGACATCTATCGCCGGCTGAGTGCTGCGAACAACCTGGATTCGAAGTCACCGCCCAGCAAGGTGTGGACGCTTTACATGGGCATCTACGAGCACCTGTGGAAACTGGACCATGGAGCGCTCGGCGGACCCACTGACGACGAACAACTCAAAGCCGATGCGTGGCTCGGTGCCAGGCTGATTCGCGTGTATGCCGACGAGTGGCTTACCGCGGCGGGAAGGTTCGCATCGCTGATGTTGCCTTACTTGGTGAAGGATGCCGAGCAGGATGCGGCAATGCGCTACACGCACGACACCAAGGAAGCCGCTCAGGGCTGCGAACCGTCCGGCGCACAGGACGTAGAAGACGATGAAATCGACGGCGCTATCCATCCTTCCGAGGATGGACGCATTACTGGTGACGCTGAAGTGATGCCGCTGGAGTCGCAGCGCAAGGAATCGCAATCCCGGGGCCAGGCGCGCGAACCGTTCGAGTACGGCGAGATCCTGCGCGCCTCGGGGATCACACTGTCCAATCACGAAATCGCCGTGCGTTATTACCGGGAGCGCGCGCTGCCGCATCTTGTGAAGTTTCCAACGCGCCGCAGTTTGGACTCGCCCGAACTGCAGCTGGAGGGGCTCGAGCCTTGGGACATCGGTGATCCGCTGGACGAAATCGACTGGCTCGAAACGATCTCGCAGTCCCCGCGCGTCATTCCCGGTGTCACGACCGTCCGACGCATGTACGGCCGCGTACCGGGCGCCGAGCAGGATCGCGTGCCAGTCGACTTGGATATGTATGTCGACAGCTCTGGATCCATGCCCAATCCGCAGCAACACACCTCCTATCTTGCGCTTGCGGGAGCGATCATTGCGCTCTCCGCGCTGCGGACAGGATCGCGCGTGCAGGTCACGCTGTGGAGCGGCAAGCGGCAAGTGACTCACACCGGTGGATTTGTGCGCGACGAAAATGCCGTTCTGCAAGTGTTGACTGGTTTCTACGGCGGAGCGACGGCGTTCCCAATTCACCGCCTGCGTGAAACATTTGCTGGTCGGTCGAATACGTCACGCGCCGTTCACATCCTGATGATCTCGGACGACGGGATCACAACCATGTTCGACAACGATGAACACGGCCGCAGCGGTTGGGAGATTGCAGCCAGTGCGCTATCCAAGGGACGCGCAGGTGGAACCATGGCGCTTAACATCGCCAGCGATTGGGACCGGTCGAGCAATCGTTGGGCCTCACGGTTCGCTCCGCAGTTGAATCGCGCACGTACCGAACAAGGCTGGAGGATACATGCCATCGCCCGCATGGAAGACTTGGTGGCGTTTGCACGTGCTTTTAGTCGCGAACACTACGACGCCCAGACGGAATCTACCGCGCCGGTGCCGGCATGATCGTGTTGTGGCGCATCACGGAACGGTGCAATTTTGCGTGCGGCTTTTGCGCCTACGATCGCCGCTTGTCCGGCGCAAGGCGTGAAGTTAATCCATCGGTTGTGGAACGATTCGGAGAAGTATTGGGCGACTACCGCCGGCAGACCGGCGATCGCGTTCTGCTGAGTTGGCTGGGCGGCGAGCCGTTGCTGTGGCGCCCCATATTCGAGATATCGCAACGCCTGCGCGACCGGCATGGGATTGAATTGAGCGCAACGACGAACGGCTCCCGATTGCATTTGGCTGAAACGCGGCACGGTATCGTGCAGACATTTTCCGAGCTCACGATAAGTGTCGACGGCCTAATGGAGTTTCACGATCGCGTCCGTGGCAGCCCTGGAGGATGGCTGCAGATGCGCGAAGGAATCTCGATGCTGGTCCGAGAGCGAAACGCTCGTAATATGACGCTTAAGCTTCGCGCCAACACGGTTTTGATGCGCGACAACATCGAGAACTTTGCGGCCCTATGCCGAGAGCTGGCGACGTGGCGCGTGGACGAGATCACCTTCAATCCGCTGGGTGGGCGTGATCGGCCGGAATTCTTTCCGGATCACGCGTTGCGATCTGAGGATGTGGCCAAGTTGAGCGAGATCTTGCCAACATTGAAAACGGAACTGGCGAGCCGAGGCGTGCGGCTCTGTGGAACGGCTCGCTACCTTCAGCGCATCGAGGCCAGCGCCTGGCAGCGGGAGCTTTCGGTCAGTGATTGCGAACCAGGCGAATCATTCTTGTTCGTCGACGAAAGCGGGCGCATCGCCCCGTGCAGCTTCACGAGTGATCGCTACGGCATCCCGGTCGAAGAGGTCGTCGACGTGCGCGAACTGCCGTCCCGCTACCGGTCCCTACGTGCTGACCAACAGGCCGCCGCGTGCAAGGACTGCAAGTCGAACCATGTCTTTGGTAAGTTCGTGCACTGACGATGTCGCGCACCGGTCCAACAATTGAAACATTGACGCGCCGGCTCGTAGACACGCCGCCGGACTTCCTCGACGAGCCGCGAATCGGCAGCACGGGGCGAGTGGTTGTGGCTGCCCTCGTCAACGACTTGATGCAGCGCTACGGAAGGCGCTTGCAGCAACGAGAACTATCTCGATTCGAAACAGCAACACTGGGACCCGATCGCAACCGCTTGGCGCTCGTGATGATCGCGGTATGGCTGCTCGCGGACCGCTGGTTCCTCGACGCGAAGCCGTCTTTGGAGGCGATCACGCGCGTGCTCGACGAAACAATTAGGGAGTTGGCCGCCACCACGGCAGCGCACAAGTTTGTCAGCGATCCCGATCGTCGCGAAGAATTGGTCCGCGTCGTGCTCGCCCGTCTGGACTATGTCCCCGAGGGCGAAACCCTCGCCCAGGCGACTGACCGCCTTTCAAGCTTGAGTACCACCGAGCGTCGGCGATTGCTGGAAGCGAGCCGAGCGGCGCAGCAGCGTGCGCGCGCGATCCGCGAAGCACTGGCAAAGAAAGCAGCAGAAGAATCCGCTGACAAGATGACACGCGAATGAGCGACGAACCTACCGATGGCGAGCGCTACCCGACGCTGACGGCAGCCGGACAGCGGATGCTCGATCGACTTCGCGAGCATCCGAGCGCGCCAATATTTCGAAATCGCAGCGGCAATCGCCTCACCGCGCAAGATGTCGATATTGTCAGAACCTTCGAAGCAGAGACACTTGGGGCGCAGGTCGGATGGGCGGCGCGCACCATCCCCGATTGGACGACCGATTTTGTTGCGCGCGTTTTTGAGGACGTGCCTTATTACAGGGGCCTTGGCTCCCCGCCAAGACGTTTCGAAGAACTACCGACCATCACTCGGCGCGACCTTTCTAACGACATTGCGCGCTTCGTACCCGATTCGGTCGCGGTCGATCGCTTGATCAATTTCCGCACCACCGGCACGACAGGCCATCCATTGCTGATCGCTTCGCATCCGCGAGTCGCCGGATGTTATCTCGCGTTTCACAAACGCGCGTTGCGCCGCTTCGGAATTGAACTCACGTATGGAAGCGGTCAGGTCGGCGTCATCCTGCTGGGCTATCAGCGCAAGTGCTTTACCTACGTGTCCGTTACGCCGCTCATGGATGAATCGGGCTTGGCGAAGATCAACCTGCATCCTGACGACTGGCGTGATGCCGCCGATCGTGCGCGCTATCTCGACGCGATGAATCCGGAGGTCTACGCCGGAGATCCGATTTCGTTCGCGGAATTGCTGACGTTGCCCCTGACGACGCGACCCAAAGCACTCATCTCCGTTTCAATGTCGTTGTCCTCTGGCCTGCGTCAGCAGATAGAGGTGCGATTCGGATGCCCAGTGCTCGATGTCTATTCGATGAATGAAGTCGGGCCTGTCGCCGTTTTCGATCCTGCGGCGGGGGGCCATGTGCTATTGCAGCCGCACCTGTTCGTCGAACTGCTCGATTCGTCAGGCCGTCCGGTTGGCGCCGGCGAGCGCGGCGAAATCACTGTCACAGGCGGGTTCAATTTCTGCTTGCCTCTGCTGCGCTATCGCACGGGTGACTTCGGGTCCTTAAGCTTCGGCGCCGATGCTCCCGTGATCGTGGGTCTGTCAGGACGCACGCCCGTGCGGTTTCGGAACCAGTCCGGCACCTGGTACAACAACATCGACATTAGCCACGCACTGGCTGCGCTGCCGTTGTCGCGCTATGGCCTGTACCAGGATGGGGGTGCTCAGTTGACCCTTTACCTCGCCCCCAAGGAGCTGGACTCGACCTCCGCTGCGCTGGCGGCACTCAAACCGTTGTTCGGTGATCAACCAATACGAGTTGCCACGATTGGCGTCGAGGACAAGTTCGTGCAATACACCTCAGATATGGAAGGTGCACTGCTCTGATGTCTTCTCTTGAGTTGCTAGCGAACGCCGTAACGACGGCATCGATTTTCTTGGCTGGCCGCAACAGCATTCATACCTGGTGGAGCGGCATCGTCGGCTGTACGCTTTTCAGCATCGTGTTTTTTGAAGCGAAACTGTACGCGGACGTCGTCCTACAGGTGTTTTTCGTGGCGACGAGCGTCACCGGATGGTGGCAGTGGTTGCACGGGCAACGCGGCGCTTCCCTCGCGATTTCACGTGCACCGGTACGATTGGTGGTCGTGGCAACGTTGGTTGGCGTCGTTGCAGCCATCGGCTACGGCGAAATGCTGCATCGCTTCACGGATGCGTACGCGCCAATGGCTGACTCCATAGTCCTCGTATTCAGCGTCATCGCGCAAGTCCTCTTGATGCAACGGCGCATCGACAACTGGCCCTTCTGGCTATTGGTCAATACGATCGCCGTACCGCTCTATGCGAGTCGGGGACTCCAAGTGACTGCGGCGCTTTACGCGGCGTACTGGGTGAATGCGGCTGTGTCCTGGCGTCACTGGCGTCGTTTGGCCAGCACGACGCAAGTCGATGCTGTCGCGACCGAATTCCGATGACTAGCCGATTTGCCAGAGGGCTGGTGGTAGGCAAATTCTCTCCGCTGCATCGCGGACACGAATTCGTCATTAACGAAGCGATTCGCCAATGCGCAGAAGTTGTCGTCATCAGCTACAGCAATCCCGAGTTCGAAAATTGCGGCAGGGCAAACCGCGATCGCTGGATTGCGGACCGGTTTCCTGGCGTGACGCGCCTGGTGATCGACAACGACGCGCTGCGGGACATCTGCATCGTCAAAGGGCTCGCTCCAATGAGCGTGCCTCACAATGAGGCCCCGGACGAGGAACAGCGACGATTCGTCGGTCGGTTGTGCTTGGAGGTTCTGGGAAAAGCCGTCGATGCCGTGTTCACAAGCGAGAGTTATGGCGAGGGTTTTGCGGAGGCATTGACACACAACTTCTGCCAGCACGTTGCCACAGCGGCACCTGTGAGCCACGTGTGCATCGACAAGACAAGGCAAGCGATTCCTATCTCCGGCACTGATATCCGTTCGGATCCTCACGCACACAGATCCTTCCTGGCCCCAAGCGTCTATGCGGACTTTGTTCATCGCATCGCGATTCTCGGTGCGGAGTCCAGCGGCAAGACAACGCTGGCAGAAGCGTTGGCAAACCACTTCGGTACAGCATGGGTACCTGAATACGGGCGCGAGCTTTGGGATGCACGGAACGGTCGTCTAAATCTCGAAGACATGATCCAGATCGGAGCGCAACAGGTTCAGCTGGAAGAGCGCCTTGCCTCAACTGCACATCGGTGGCTGTTCTGCGATACGACGCCACTGACCACTGTTTTCTATAGCCAGGCAATGTTCAGTGCGGTCGACCCTGGGCTTCGTGAGTTGGCAAGGCGCCGCTACGACCATGTAATACTCTGCAGCCCTGATTTCGGTTTCGTGCAGGACGGCACGCGTCAGACTCCAGCGTTTCAGGAGAAGCAACATCGTTGGTATATCGAAACCCTTGAGGCGGCGGGAACCGATTTTGTGATTGCTTCGGGTTCCGTTGCAGAACGTGTCACGCGAGTTGCCACCCTATTGCAGCATACTGATCGCCCCGTTACAGACTCCGTGACTCCAGCATTGAATCTGGACACAGAATATTGCTCGGATCGCTCGTGAACACAAACGTGCGCGGAGCATTCAAACGCTGGTTCGCGAAGCGATTCGGACAGAGCTCGAAAGGCAAGCGATCCATCTTGTTTCGAATGGCGCTCGTCATTGCGATCCTCAGCGGAGCGGCTTGTTCCTATACATCGCCGCAGCGTTCCGAAGAGAAGGAAGAGCCATGTTCCCTGAAATCTGGAAACTGCTCACCGGAGGAAGTATCCTCCTTATCTCAAGAGCAACTCCGTTCGGTAGGTTCGTCGATTAGCATCTCCTGTGGTGTGACATCAGTCGATGGCCTGACAGTGACGCGGACGCTATGCGAGAAGCGAGTTAAGTCAATGCTGATGCAGTTGTCCTCTGCATGGCCGACCTTCGTTCCTTATATCGCAAATATTGCATTTACTGAGTCGCGAACGTGTCTCGACACATTCGTCCCGGGTCGGGAAGCGGCCGACTGCGAATTCTTCGATGTGAACGCACGAATCCCCATCGATTGGAGGCAATAGATTTAAGCTCAACGATGTGGCCGCCGCACGAGCGCATCGTCGATTCGAAGGAGCACGCAAGGTAAGCGACGCGACGATGCGACCGGTTGTTGCCCATGTGCTCGCGCACCTGATGCCAAAAGTTCAAGGGACTGCTACCGACAGCGCCTTTACTATCGAAGGAGCTTCGGTACTTTCGCCTTGAGCTGCCGCACAAGACGAGGGTCCATGTGATCGTACTTGTCCGGGATGTTCAGGCAAACTACCCTTTTGTCCTTGAGGTACGCGGAGAACTTCCTGGACAGCTTGCTTCGGTGAGCCTCTTCCATGACGAAAATCGTATCGGCCCACTCGAGCAATTCGGGGGTCACCGGATTGTCGGCACCGGCATTGATTCCCGCTGCCATTACGTCCCAGTCGGCTCGAGTTGCAAACACCTGCTCGGCGGTGGGACTGCGAAGTCGGCAAAGGCTGCAAACGAAGAGTATGTGCATGCGGCGCGCACGTTTCCTGTTGGACGCCTCGACATAGGCGACTGCATCGTCGATCGCCACGCTGGCGCGCTCTGTGCTCTTCACCATTCGATCAAGCAGACTTTTTCGAACCGAGCGTTTCGTTCCCGGTGAATCCAAACCATCCTTTAGTGAAGCTTCCATCGATTTATTGGCGGCATGGCTTTGTGCGGACACTTTCCGCGAAAGCTTAGGAATTGAGCGTTTGCGCGCACGCGTTTTTGCCGCCGGTTCGGTTCGCAAGGTGGCATCTTTTCGCGCACTTTCTCGTGCATGTGCAGTGGCGAGAGCCCCCAGCTCTGCACCGGTTGCCGCCAACAAGGCGGCGTCGGTCGCCTTCGCCGCAGGCGTTTGCATGCGTTCAACCAGTCGATCGAAATCGTCGCGCAGCGCAGCCAGCGGGTCAGGATTGGCCATTTGCTTGCCCGCCTTGCTTGCGCGCTTTTTCGACACCTTCAGGGGCTCAGTTTGGTAGGCACTTACCCAGGACGGATCGAACTCTGGGGTGAGGAGGTTGGAGCCAGACAGGCTCTTCTCAACGTTGGCCAGAAGATCAATGTCTACCGCGGTCGGGAAGTGCCTGAGCAGCCGGCGGGCTTCATCGCGCACAGCGACGGGTAAGCTCTTGTTCGCTTGAATCTCTTTCAGAAAGGCTCCGGCCTGGAGCAAGTTGCGGGTACGCTCTTCTCGCGTCGTCATGGTCGTCTCTCTCCCCTGTGGCCACGAACAAGCACGCTCATACCATCGACATTTCGTGGTCATGCACGAATGCGACACACTTCCCCTGCTGCGCAAGCGCGTCGAATTCGTCAGTGGTCATTGCCAGGTGTACCGCAGATTGGCACTGGTTGCAAAATCGTGCGCGCGAATTGTCGGGCAGGGGTTCGAGCGACTCCCAACGTCGCGTACACCGATAGGCCAGCCGGCAACGTTCTATCTCGATGGTCACAGGATTTCCCGGTGGACAGTTGTGGCCGTGGCATCGACGACTTCGGGCAGCTCACCTTCGCGTGTCCCCGAATGGATGCGGTTGGCAAAACGCTTGCGCTCTTGCTTGATGCGGTCGGTCAACACCTCATCCTTTAGCTTACGCGCGGCCGATTCCATCCAGCCGAGATCGAAGTCATCCAAGCGCGTCCAGTTCGGCGTCCCAGCAATCGCGTCATGCCATTCCAGTCGCGCCTCGTCCTTCCTGCCCATCTTGTCGAGAATGTCACCGCGCAACGCGTGATAGGCGCGGCTCGATTCCAGACTCAATGCGGAATCGACATCCGCAAGCGCCTGCGCGAACTCGTCGTTGCGATAACTCAGCAGTCCGGAGTTGAAGCGGCTGGTCGACCACTCGCCGGCTTGCTTGTAACTGTCCATTGCACCTTCGCGGTCGCCGGTGCGCTCGCGATAAATGCCGCGCAAGTTAAGCAGAAGCCGGGTCTGACCTTTCTCCTGCATCGCCAGGCTAACAAAGTGCAGCGCCTTCTCGTATTCGCCAAGCGCCGCGCAGTCACGCGCGTGTTGCTCGAATGCGTTGCCGTGCTCGCTGCGCGGGATTTCATCGTTGCGGATTGCCTCCTCGCGCTCGAGCAGGCGACAGCGCACGATCTGTCCGGGATCGCGATGCATGATGGGCGCATCGAAGCGGTGCACGAACGGCTCGGTGTCCGGCGCATCGATGCGCGATAGGCGCAGCTCCACGCACTGGTTGTCATCCATGCGCCAGTCCAACGCCAAGCGATCGTCCGTTGTCACTGGTGCCGGTAGTCTCCAGAGCGAGCGCCCAACCAAGCGCTGATCGTCGGCGACAATCTCTACGGCGATGTCGGTCTGTTCGCGCTGGCTGTTGCGCGAAGGGCGCAGCAGGGTGGAGACCTTCGATGCGTTTGGCACCCGTTCGCCGGCACGCATAAGTGGCACGCTGCCGGAGACGACCCTCAGCGACAATTCGGCGCTGCATACCGGCGCAATCAGCGGCTCGCCGAGCACCTGCAGGCTCAGCGCTTGCAGCGCGGCGCCGCGCGCGACAGTACCTTGCAGATCGTCGGCATTACCGAGCAGCACGTGATCGGCATCGGGGAACTTGCGCTTGAGTGCGTCTTGCACCGGCGGCAACAGGCTGCTTGATCCGCACAGCAGAACGCCGTGAATGTCCTCCGGTTCCAGATGCGCGCGCATCAGCGCTTGCACGATTGGCGCGAACATCGAGCTGCGCAGTACGTACTCGTCTCCAGCTTCGGGCGGCGGTTCCGGGTCGAGGAGTGAACGCATCAGCTTGTTGAACTGCCCGACCGACAAGGCCGGATCGCTGAGAGGAATCTGTTCTCCCTTGCAGTCGATCAACACGCCTACACTGCGCGCACACTCCTCGGCACTTGCCGGCATGCCGGCGGCGCGCGACGCCGCTATGCGGTGACTCAGTGCGATCTTCAGACGTTCCGCAACTCCAAGCAGCTGCGGCTCGAGCTTGCGGCGTTTCTCGAACCATGTCAGCGCGTAACGATCCAGACCGTTTTGTTCAATCAGCGCCGGAATCAGCACGTCATGGACGATGGCGCGGTCGATATCGCCGCCACCTAGCCTGTGGTAGCGGCTTGTGCCAAGCAGGCGCGCACCGAGCGTGCCGCCGCGCACCGAATCCACTCGGAAAATCGCCACGTCGCACGTGCCGCCGCCGAAATCGAACACGAGAACATTCGCGTCCTCGCGCAACAGCGCGTGCGCTTTGTCTGGGCAGCGGAATTTCAGATCAACGAACGCGGCGTAAGGCTCGTCGATTAACCGGATGGAATTGACGGCATTTGCAGCGAAGGCGGTGAGCGCCGCCTTAATGGTGGCGTGGCGCTGCGCGCCGTGGAATGACGCCGGGACCGCGACGACGGCGGAAGATGTTGCATCTTTCGCAACCGGATCGACAGTGCTTTCGCGCAAGTAACGCAGCAACCGGCTCGCGATTTCGGTCGGTGTGCGCAAGCCCGCGAGGGCGCGCGCATACGTGTAGCGCAGGCCGATCAGGTTCTTGGTCTCGTAGAAAAGATCGCGTTCGGGAAGCACGCCTGGCTTGCCACGCAGCGCGAGCGCCTCAGCGCCGAACAATATGCGCCCACCCTCAACAGCGATAACAGACGGCACGGCCACGCGCGAGGTGCCATCCGCCTGCGGATAGCGAACGCACTCGCAGGTAAGTGCGCCGGTTGCGGCATCAAAGTGCGCGCAGGCAACGCTGCTTTTCGTTGTACCAAGATCGACACCCATGGCAACGGCGGATTGGCCTGTTGCGCGCAGTCGCCCGAGCAACTGCAATTCCAGATCGGAATGGTTCATCGAAATCCCCCGATTTCAACCGCGATTCGCGGCAGGGACATTTCACGGCGTTGTTGTCGCAGCAGCTGCGACGCTGCAATTTCCGGGCGAACCCATGCCAGGGAGTGCTCTCGGAAACCCATTAGGTTCGGATGAGCTCATAGCGCGTTCGTCTGCTACTGTCTTGATTTGGCTGAGTGGGGGTTCTTCAACGGTGCCTAATCGAATCCGAGCGATGCGCGAAGCGCGCGGCTTGACGCTGGAATCACTGGCTCAACGCGTTGGCGCCACTAATCAACAGATTAGCCACCTGGAGGTCGGCAGGAGGCGACTGACCGTGGAATGGCTGCTGCGCTTAGGCGACGCCTTGGGATGCCATCCCTGGTTGCTGGTTTCAGACGATGTTCCGGACCCCCTGAAGGCACCGGAAATTCGTTTGCTTGAAGCATTCAGGGATCTGCGTTCCGATCAACGTGAAGCGCTGGTTTTGTTGGCTACCTCGATAGGAGGGCCGAAGACCCGCTCGGGCAAGCGAGGTCAGCTCAAGTAGGTTTTTTTAGAAGCGTAGGAATATATTGACCTTTTCATACGTTTCGTATGAAGATATGTGCCCCTTGCCTGGTCAGCACGGTGCAGATCATGGATGCGCGGCATGAGAGCCCCGCCAAAACCGGTCGACCGACCCCGGTCGCGCAGTATGTGCGCATGTCGACGGATCACCAGCGCTACTCGACCGAGAACCAGCGCGACGCGCTCCAGAAATACGCTGATGAACACGGGATGGTCATCGTCTGCACCTACGCGGACGAGGGCAAAAGTGGGCTGAGTCTCGACGGCCGCGATGCGCTAAAGAACCTCATTGCCGACGTTCAGGCCAAGCGCCCATCCTTCGAGGCCATTCTCGTCTACGACATCAGCCGATGGGGTCGCTTTCAGGATGCGGATGAAAGCGCGTACTACGAATATCTGTGCCGCCGCGCTGGCATTCGCGTCATCTACTGCGCCGAACCTTTCGACAATGACGGCAGCCCCATGACCGTCATCGTCAAGAGCGTCAAGCGCGTCATGGCAGGCGAGTACAGCCGAGAACTTTCGAACAAGGTGTTCATGGGGCAGTGCCGGTTGGTGGAACTGGGCTTCCGGCAAGGTGGTGTGGCCGGCTATGGACTTCGTCGATTGCTGCTCGACGAAAAGCGTCAGCCCAAAGGTGAACTGCACATTGGAGATCGCAAGAGCCTGCAAACCGATCGCGTCATCCTCATTCCTGGGCCCAGTGATGAAGTGAGGATCGTCCGTCGAATCTACGATCGGTTCGTGAAAGGCGACAAGACCGAACGGGAGATCGCCGATGAGCTGAATGCAGCCGGCATTCTGACGGATCGCGGACGCCCGTGGACCCGTGGCACCGTACACCAGGTCCTCATCAACGAAAAATACGTCGGCAATAACGTTTACAACCGCACGTCATTCAAGCTGAAGAGAAAGCACGTGCGCAACTCACCGGACATGTGGGTTCGCGCGCAGGGCGCGTTTGAAGGCGTGGTTTCTCCGGATTTGTTTACTCAAGCCAGCGCACGTATCGCCGAGCGTTCCGTTCGTATTGACGATGAGACGATGTTGTCCATGCTTCGCAGTCTGTTCGACCGGACCGGAACGCTCTCGGGCCTGCTCATCGACGAACAAGAATCGCTGCCGTCCAGCAGCGCCTATCGCAGCCGCTTCGGCGGTCTGCTGCGTGCGTATTCAATGATCGGCTTCAACCCGGATCGGGACTATGGGTATCTTGAAATTAACCGTGCGCTTCGCCGTCGATTGCCGGAAATTCTTGGCCGCGTGATTAGCGACATCGAAGGTATTGGCGCTAATGTATTCCGAGATGACCGGACCGACTTGCTGACGTTGAACGACCGCTTCACGGTGTCGATCATCATCGCGCGGTGTCTGCGCACCCCAGCGGGGGCCTATCGGTGGCGCATCCGTTTCGATACAAGCCTCAAGCCCGATATCACGGTCGCAGTGCGCATGAACGCGAACCAGTCGGACATCCTGGACTACTACATATTCCCGAACATCGATCAGCCGGCGCGACCGGCCCGATTGGCCGAAGACAACAACGATTTCTTCTTTGACGCTTATCGCTTCGACACGCTCGATCCGCTCTACGCACTCGCCGAGCGTGTTGCCTGGTCTAAAGCAGCGTAACGGGGAGGTAGCCGTGAGACCTGTTGAACTGATTGCGGTTGACCGGGTGCAAGTGCTAAATCCGCGAGTTCGAAACGTACGGCAGCACCGCGAAATCATTGCCAACATCGGCACGATCGGACTGAAACGGCCGATCACTGTCACGCAAGTCAATAGCTGTGCGGATGGGCCTTCCTACAACCTTGTTTGCGGCCAAGGGCGCCTTGAAGCGTTCAAGTCATTGGGCCTGTCAGAGATTCCCGCATTCGTCGTCGATGCCAACCAGGAAGACTGCATGGTCATGAGCCTGGTAGAGAACATTGCGCGGCGCCAGCACCCAGCAATCGAGTTGATGCGGCAAATTGGCAGCCTGCATGAAAGGGATTACACACCGACTCAGATCGCGGAGAAACTGGGCGTCACAACAAGTTGGGTCGATGATGTGGTCAATCTCATTGAGCACGGGGAGGAGCGCTTGCTTGCTGCTGTCGAGGCCGGACTGATTCCGGTCAGTCTTGCTGTCGACATCGCGCACTGTAAGGAGACTGAAGTACAGAACGTCCTTGCTGAGGCCTATACGCAGGGTAAGCTCAAGGGCCGCAAGCTCGCGCTGGTCCGGCGGATGGTCGACCAGCGAGCCCGTCGGGGCAAGGTTGGTCGGGTGCATAACGCCCCGCACAAAGGCAGCCGGAAGCTGACCGCCGAGCACTTGAAGCGTGTATACGAACGAGAGGTCGAGAAGAAGGAGTTGCTGGCCAAAAAGGCGGACATCGCACAAAATCGCCTGTTGTTTGTGGTTGGCGCGCTGCGCGCGTTGCGCGCGAACGACGCGTTCGCTGCATTGCTGCGAAGCGAGGGTCTGGACAGCTTGCCTCGCGCGCTTGTCGATCGCATGAAGCTGGCCGGTGCCGCATGAACAAGGTGACGTCCGCGGCACGGATGGCGTTTGAGCGCGAAACGAAAATCGTGGCATTCGATTCGATTGTGCCGCTCAAGCCTTTCACGGCGGCTATGAAGAAGAGCCGCAAATACGCACAGGTCATTGCCTCCATCCGTGCGATTGGCCTCGTTGAGTTGCCAGTCATCGCCGTCAACCGTTCGCGTCGTGGAACCTATCTGCTATTGGATGGCCTGCTCCGGATTGAAGCCCTTCGGGAACTCGGTGCTCGTGAGGTCGAGTGCATCGTGTCAATTGACGACGAGTCGTATACGTATAACAAGCGCATCAATCGCCTTTCGGCACTACAAGAACACCGTATGATCGTCCGCGCTGTAGAACGCGGTGCTTCCGAGCAGCGTATCGCCGAAGCGCTCAACCTCGATGTGGTGTCGGTGCACCGCCGCTTTCGGCTGTTGGACGGAATTTGTGACGAAGTCGCAGAACTGCTGGCGGACAAACCCTGCCCGATGGTCGTCATCTCCATCCTCAAGCGCATGCGGCCGTTGCGACAGATGTTCGCAGCCGAGTTGATCGTCGATCAGAACAACTACTCGTCCCGCTTCGCCAGAACCATTCTTGGGAGCACGCCTCCGGAGGACTTGGTAGAACCTCCCGAAAAACCACTACCGAACGTCTCGCGCGAACAACTCGCGCGACTCGAGCAGGAACTAGATGCAGTCCGGCGCCGGACGAAGTTCGTCGAAGAAACCTACGGAGAGGACAATCTGTGCCTCACGGTAGCCAAGACGTACCTCGCGAAGCTACTCGGTAATGCGAAGGTCGTGCGTTGGCTGAAACAGAACTACATGGACTATCTTGCCGAGTTTCAGGCAATCACTGAGCTGCGCTCTCTGACTGGAGGTTAGGGGACTTCTTGCTTGCGTGAAGTTGGTCAACTCATGTCCCAGGCCTGCACGACCAGCCACTCATCTGGCGGGCATGTATGCAACTTGTTCACATCCAACGTCAGGGGTTTGTTGTAACCAGCAGGGAGCACGTAGTCGTCCCCAATAACCAGCGGACTATTGTTAGGCGGAAGACCATGTCTGAGGACCTCGGCCAGCACACCCGCCTTAATGCGTAGTGAAGCGGGTAGCCATTGCCGCCTAGGTTCTCGGCACCGCCGGTTTTTGCTACTTCATTGAGCCAGTCCAGGCCATTTACGCCCGTTTCCCATCGTGCCATGCAGCTTTTCCACGGTTGGGTTGCTGCTCTTCGCCAGCGCGCCAGATCATCACATCAAATCCCAGCATAGTGACGTCCCGAACGCTTATTTTGCCGGCACAAGATCGGTGCTGGCCGTCGATGACATATTTGAAAACCCCCTCGTCCACCCGGGATCCTCGAGCGCTGGTGGATTTGCACGTGTCAACAGAACTTCGGCTTCGCGCAAGATACGCCGTACTCGTCTAGCCGTCTCCAGGGCAATGCGCGCAGATGGTTCTGAAAGTTTTGCGTCACGCGCGATGGCCTCAATATAGCCGCGTGTCTTGGGCCGCCCCGCTTTGCCCGGCGGCTCATGCTCTGCCAACAAGCGCATCGCCACGCGAAGGGCATGCCGTGGTCGGGTCCTCTGATTGGGGTTGCCTTGCAGCTCGTAGGCAGCCTGATAGCGCAGATAGATGTCGGGCTTGAGATCCTTGGCTTGCTCCCAGCTGAGCTCTACGGTGCGCAATACCTCTTGCATGGCCGGTAAGCAACGACCTTGCAGTTTGCGTAACAACTTCCGAAGCGCTATATCGAAGGCATGCGCCTTCTTGTATTGGGCGCCATAGGAGAGCGGTAACACGGCGAAAGACTGCCAATGATCAAGCAAGGGGGCAGATGCTGAACCTCGAGGATCCAGAAGCGCCTGACGAAGTGGAATGGCTTGGAGCGAACATAGATTGATGAGTGTTCGCATTCGTACGCGGACGATACGCCGGGTGTTGGATCTCTGCAGTGTGAGTGCATCTTTTAGACCCACGGGAGTTGAAGTCATGCTTCGGGCCGTTTGCTCTAGGCCGAAGAGAAATTCCTCGAACGTGGTTGCCGGAAGGACCGGTTGCCCAGGTGTGGCACACAGCTCGATCAAATCCAGGACCTGTCGCTCGACCCATTGTTGGTAGCGAATGAGCGGGATGGCTGGCGCCTGATAGCCCAACGACTGGTGGCATTTGATACAGGTCCGTCTGCGCGAATACGGCGTTGTAGTTCTTTGGTGTGCACCACAGTGGCGGCAGGCAGTCTCCAAAGCACAACCATGCTGGGAGCAACGTTGAATGAGATCCATCGACCAAACAAGTGGCTCCCAGCTATCCTCGTTCCATTCGAAATAGCACGCCGGACACCACCGGCGTTGCCCCATGTGATACGTGAGCGTTTTCTGCTTGACGACGTCCCTGACGCATCGAAATGACCCACAGGCCAAGTCGCGTACTCCACCAAGTGCCTCAAGAGCATGCACGCTTTGGTCAAACGAAGGTTCATCCGACGTGAGCGTCGCGGTCTTGCCGATCATTTTCTTCAGCTGCCGCAAGATGGCGGCCAACGGCAGGCCAGAGGCGTACCCGATGCGGAGTACATACGTCATCAAAGACTCAACCTGTGGCGTGCCGATTCCACGTAGCGGAAGTGGCGGCAATGTCGTCCAGTATTGGGTTGGCGTTATCACAGTCGTCACCGCTTCTTTGGTACGAGCAGCGCAGGCATCTTCGACAGATCAGCCACGCCGGATATCTCATCGAACTTCTCGCATGCGCTATACAGACCAGCGAGCTCCTTCGGCGAGAGAACAGCGCTCTCGAGGTGCTTGACGCTGATCAAGGATGTACCTTCAACCATCCTGCACGATTCGGCGCGTTGGTAGAATGTCCGCAATTCGTCGAACACCCCTCGTGTAGCGTGATAAATAAGATGGATGGTTTTTACAGGGGTTGCACATTTTGCAAACTTGAGATCGCGCGTAAGGTTTGAGCACAGACGCAGAAGGTTGAACAGGTCGGTCTCGGAATTTCTGTACCGTGCAAAGATGACTTTTTGAGATCGCCGTCGGATCTCGGGATCTCCTTCCCATAGTGCCGCCATGCGGTGAGTCCCAATCATCACCAATACAAGCGGAATTTCTTCAGCCAGGCACATCAAGCTATACATGTGCTCGCTGGGGTCATGTCCACGCTGGGTGCGCGCAATTGACCCTGCCTGATCAACCCAGAGCTGCTTCACGCACCTCGCGCGGGCGCTTTCCTCGACTTCACGGCGCATGGCGTTTTCACTCTCGCCTCGCTTCACTTCTTTCCATGTTGAACGCGATTGTGTGATCTCATTCTTCAGCGCTTCAAAGGCAGCAGCAATTGGGTCATTTGCGGGGACGTACCAATCCATGAGCGGAGATTGAACAATCTCACCACGCAATCGTGCCTGAAAGTCCTTGGGGCTGAAGTAAGCCCGATCAGTTGGTGCCGCGCGAACACCGACCAACGGCAGACGGCCCATGCCCCACTGCCTCAAATCGCCAGCAATTTCGTTCATCGCGTCCAGACGCAGCTCTGTTTTCCCAGCCCCTGGCATCCCAACGACGAAAACAATAGTGCCCGGCAGCGCGCGATCGACTGCCTGGACCAGGTCACGCCGCGCCGCGGCATACGCGGCGTGGCGGATTAAACGGGAGCCTGATTGCATCAGGCCGATTCCTCTTCTTCCTCAGGGAACGGCAGGATTTCGCCCAGGTCGTCGCTGGAGAACGGTTTGGTATCGCCTTCGAGTGCAGCCGGAGGCCCCGATGGTGGAAGATGAGAGGTTGCCGGCGCAGCTGCGTTGGCCCGATCGATGCGATCCATGCGAGCGCTAGATTTCTCCTTGCGAATATTGCGATTTGTCGATCGGACTTCGCGACCCGTCAACGACCGAAACAACAAATCGAGCTCGCTGCATCCGCGCATCTCGATCGCGTCACGCGAGTGAGCTTTGACCCATTCCGAGCCGAACTTAAAGTACATCAAGGTGGGGTCAACACAGTCGCGGCGCTTTTCCTCCGCGAATCCGCTCCTCAGCAGCTCAGAGAGGCGTGTGCTGCGATACATGCGTTCTTCATGTTTATATCCTTGCGTGCCCACCGCACTGATATCCGTCCTGATGATCGGCGACGTCAGGATTCGAAAGTTGTCGTCGTACGGCAGGGCGATGCCGAGTGGACCAAAGGCTTCGCCGAGCACCTCAGCCTTTTCGGCGGGAGACCCGATGTTATTTCCGGTCGGTGTTGTAGCCAAGTCTCCGAAAAGGATTTCGTCGACTTCTCGCACAATACCCTTAAACAACAGGCAGGCGGTGTTGTAGCTCTTGTATCGGTTGTCCACGCGCCGACCGGCCTTGTCAGGTTCTGAACTTCCAAGCAAGCGCTGGGATAGCAAGAGGTTTACGCGGCCCAGCAGGTTTTCTGCGGGGCTGTTTTTCGCTGGATCGCCCGGCGGTGGTTTGAAGCGCGACATCCCCGTTGCAAGACAGAAGTCCGCGAACCAAGGGCCGATGTATTCGGATCCACCGTCTGCCAGGAGATAGCGAGGCAAGCGAAACTGACGGGCAAGTATGTCTCGAATCAAGATCGCCAAGGCGTCACGGCATTGGGGTCCAAACACCAGCGCGCGACCGAGCGGTTTGTTGGTGCAGCTGTCCACGGCGACGTAAAGCGTAGGGCAGGCAAACGGAAGCGCTTCGATAAGCTCCGGTGATATGGGGCTTGAGCGGTGATCGAATTTTGTCGCATCGACGTGCATGAACAGACCCGGCGCCAGGGCAGGAATCGTTGCCTTGGATGGATCAGTCGGGTCTTCATGGGCGTGCAGCAATTTGCGCCCACCCGTATTGAACAGGTGGGGCGATAGCGAGCGTAGCTTGAGGTGCCGCGCCATCGACGTCTGGGACATAGAACCTATGCCACGCTGTTCGCATGCCGTCTCGAGGCGGGTATGGAGATCGCACTTGAATTTCGTGATGCCTGTATCCCAGAAGTCTTTGAACGTGTCTTCGAGGGCCTTGAGTTGATCCGGGTCAAGCTTTGATCCCCTGGGTCCCGAGTTCGCGTAGTGGGTCAGGCATGGCGCTAGCGTGCTGGTGCCTTCGCGTATGGATTTCTCAACGGCGCGCACCAGCGGCGCATACCGCCGCGTTATTGGCGTCTCGCCTGCAAGCATCCGCTCGACTCGCGCCAGACGCTCCTTGCCACTCTGATAGTCGGTCTTTGACGCGCGCAGCACGGGATCAGTGATCGACGGCAGGTCGAATCCGCGTTCCAACTGGCACAAAAGATGGTTGTCGATTTCTGTGGCTCGTACTGCGTCGGCGCACAGAAGAAAATTCCCGAGGTTATTCAGAAGGCAGCTCTTGAGCGTGCCGTAAATCTGCTTCGATGCCAGCAGGATCGAGATGATGCGGACATTGATCCCGTCAATAGAACCAACTGCTTCCGCAATAGTGAGAGGCCCCTGCTCCAGTCGACGCTTCAATCGTTCGCCGACACGCTGGTCTGCCGCGGTTAACGGCTCGCGCTTGAAGTCGTACAACAGCATAGAGTTCGCCAACGAAATTCCGGGCATGGTCGGCGATATCCAGAGCTCAAATGCAAATTGACGTTCGCGCGCCCATGCTTCGTAGGCAACGTGCCTCAGGCAGCCGTCGATGTCTTTCCAGTCGTAGGGATGTTTGGCCTGGGCCTTCCGTGCAGTGCCGAGATCCTTGCACTCAACGAACTTGATACCGTTGGTGGTATACACCATCGTGTCGAGTGTGGCTGGGCTAACGTATCGCCTGTCATCGATCCAACGCTCTACGCCGTAAATGGGTACCTGCGTGTAGTACTCATGCACGTCCCGAGACAATTCGAGTTCAAGCGCGTGAATACCTTCCACGGTGGTGCTCTCGAGATCTCGCCGTTCGCCGTTAACGTACGAGTGAAACGCGATGGTGCTGTTCTTCAGCGCTCCCTGACCAACGTTTCGGCCCGGTGATTCTGAACGCGCTCGCTCGACGATCGAAATTTGTTGTTGCGTCAGATGGAGAGATTCGTAGTAGACGTTGCGCTCGGCATCAGAGAGCATGGCTGCCTCCTGTCTGGTCAAAAACGCGTGCGATTCTTTCGATAGTCACTAGGCGCTCGAAATCATGTTGCTGGCTGCTACGTTTCGGTGCGCGCACGGAAATGCACGCGATGTCGTTCGCGAGTTTCATCGGATGCCCTCATTGAAAGCGCGCCGCCACCCGGAAGATGGCCGGTGTCTTTCGCGGCGCGAGAAATTTAGGGCGAGCAAGTCCGTGCCGCGTGGTAATCGCAGGCGAAAATGCTTGACAGCGACGGGTGGGCCGTAGAGACTAGAGGTGTACTCGATACACCTGTTGTCTACACGCCTCGCGGCTGCAACCGCGGGGCGTATTCATTTCTGCGCCCGGGATTCGGCCAGAATCCTTAACAGTCCTCCCCGTTGGTTGTCTGATCGATTGGTGTGCCCTGATCAATCTTAGCGTCTAGTCTTGCTAGCCAGATTGCGAGGTCGTGGACTCGAGCGAAGCGGCCTCGGCGGCCGGCTTGCAAGAAGGTGGGCACGGGAACGCGTCCCTCATGGACCGCCTGCCGGAACGCTGCGCCGGTCTTGAATCCGAGGACGTTACGAAGGTCGGCGCCGCCGACGAGCGTGCCGCGATGTTCCTGTCGAAGCCGAGCTTCGTGCGCAGCAATGCGTTCTTTGACGTTCATCCGTGCTTCCGACGGGAACTTGCGGCATCTAACATCAAATGACGCTTGCGCACAAAGAAGATTAGTGCGAAGAAATGTAACCCGTGACGTGGTGCAAACTACCAGGAGGCGCGCATGCCGAGGCCAAGGCGCGAATCACCTTTCGCTGATAAGGATCTTCGCGTACTTATTGCGGCTGCACTCTTTGCCGAAGCGGCTGTGCATGCCGACGGCACATGGTGTGCAAATCAATTGGAGCGAAAGGTTTTCGCATCGAATGCTCTTGCAGTGCGGAAACGGAAACCGGGACCGAGGAAACCAGAGCTGGCAAGCGAGCAATTCGAACCCACAGGCCTGTTCAAGCAAATGTTGGGCGCGCGCGTACCGACGGACGACATTCTGGATCAGCTGACCCCGGTGTTCCCCGGAGCGCAATTCAAAGATTTGAAACATCACCTACTCTGGAAGTTGTTGGTCGAGGGAGAGCCCGGCAATCTGGTCGCAGCTGAGCTCATGAATCAACTGCCGCCAGCGCATCGCGATTGCCTGCATCGGGCCATCTGCGGAAAATCGCGTGGCGCATTCCTTGACCGCCGCCGTTACGACCGCCTTTTGGCCCTTGGTGGTGTCGAGGCGCTCGTCTTGCTCATTGCGTCGGAACGGTGTGTCGAGGAGCACGGCATCGACGCCATGCGCGCGCTGCGCGTCGTTTTCCCACGACTCGTCAGCCAAGTTCCCTGGCTGTTCATCCGCTGGCGAGCATTGGCCCTCCGGCTGCGAAAGGTGGTGGGATTCTCACTGTATGGCGGCAAATGGGATCCCCTTGATTTCGATGTCTACCTAAACGCTAGTCGATCCAGGCTCGAGCGAATCTGCCTTCCGCCTGATTCCCTCGTGAAAACGCCAGCCAACTGGAGGGCGGCCGTAGCAAATGATGCCGCCGCGGATACCCTCGCGCGGCAGCTGGTGTACGGCGGGACCCGCACGAGCTTTGCCGTCTACTTGGAATAGTTCTCCACCGTTGCCAATGCACGAGGCGATTCCGTGGTCTCGTTGTGCGAGACTGGCTCGCGCCATAGTCGGTGGCATCGGTGAGTCCAGTTCGATAGGGTGGCGGACATCATGATTCGGGCCAATGGTGCGTTCGTTGTTAGCGCAAGCGACCTCGTCGGTTACCTCAATTGCCGGCATCTTGCTGACCTCGAGCGTGCAGTCGCAGAAGGCGCGCTGGTTCGCCCCGCTTATTGGGACCCGATGCTGGCGGTATTGCAGGAGCGTGGCGCGCTGCACGAGCAGGGTTACGTAAACGCTCTTGCCGGAAGCGGGCTAAACCTGATTCGAATCGATGGTGTTGAAGTCACGGATAGCGCCATTGCCCAAACGCTGGATGCGATGCGGGCGGGAACCGATGTAATTGTCCAAGGTGCCTTGCGCGGCCCCGGATGGAGCGGACGTCCCGACATTCTGCGCCGCGCAGAACTTCCGAGTGCGCTGGGCACTTGGTCATACGAAGTCACTGATACGAAGCTCGCCCGTGAAACGAAAGCGGGAACAATGCTGCAGCTGTGCGTGTATTCGGACCTGTTGACCGAGGCTCAGGGCGTTGCGCCTGAGCACATGCACGTAGTCGCTCCATGGTCTGACTTCCAACCTCAGACCTACCGCTTTGCCGACTTTGCTGCGTACTACAGACGTGCCAAGCGTTCCTTCGAACAGACATTGCAGAGCGAGCGAACCGACAGCAACTATCCCGATCCGAAAGAACATTGCGAAATTTGCCGCTGGCGGGATCCGTGTACACAGCGCCGCCGCGATGACGATCATCTGTGCCTGGTTGCAAATATCTCGAAGCTACAAATCAGTGAACTGCGTCGCCGCGACGTCGCAACGGTTCGAGCGCTCTCTGTGCAGCCTTTGCCACTGTCCTGGAAACCGGATCGTGGAGCGATTCATTCCTATGAGCGTGCGCGCGAACAGGCGCGCGTGCAGGTCGAAGCTCGAGACTCAGGCGAGAAGAAGTTTGAGCTCTTACCAATTGAGCCAGGCCTAGGCCTCGCCCGGCTTCCCGAGCCGTCCGCTGGCGACATCTTTCTGGATTTCGAAGCTGACCCGTTTGTCGGCGAACATGGTCTCGAATACTTGATTGGCTATGCCACGCGGGACGCTGGCGTGCTTGCTTACAGTGGGCGCTGGGCATACTCGCGCGCAGATGAAAAAGCGGTCTTTGAGGCATTCGTCGACTTTGTAATGCAGCGCTGGAACGCTTTTCCGGATTTGCACATCTACCACTACGCTGCCTACGAGCCCGCAGCACTCAAACGTCTGATGGGTCGGTACGGCACACGCGAAGAAGAGATCGACCGCATGCTCCGCGCCAAGCTCTTCGTCGACTTATATGACGTGGTACGGCACAGCATCCGTGCGAGTGTCGAAAGCTATTCGATCAAGAAGCTCGAACCGTTCTATGAATTCGTACGGCAGGTCCCGTTGCCGGACGTCAACAGCGCGCTGGCAAGGTTGGAACGAGATCTCGAGCTGAACCAATTCCAATCGATCGCGCCTGAAGTCCGCTCGACCGTTGAAAATTACAACCGGGACGACTGCCTATCTGCGGTGAGTTTGCGTGACTGGCTCGAGATACTGCGTACTCAGCAGATCGCTGGCGGGACAAAAATTCCGCGACCAGAAAATTCTGCTGGGGACGCAAGCGAGAACGTTACGGCGTGGATCGCCAAAGTTCAGGCATTGGCAGCACGGCTCACGGCCGGAGTTCCTGATGATCGAGATGAACGTACGGACGAACAACACGCACGTTGGATACTGGCGAACATCCTTGACTGGCATCGACGCGAAGACAAAGCCACGTGGTGGGACTACTTCCGACTGTGTGATCTTTCCACGGACGATCTGCTCGACGAGCGGGCCGGGATTTCAGGTCTGACATTTGAAAGGGCCGTCGCGAGTACCGGCCGCACTCCGGTGCACCGGTATCGATTCGTTCCACAGGACACCGACGTGCGCGATGGAGACGACCTGAAACTCCCCGGAGGGGATGATTTCGGAAAAGTGCAGAGCATTTCGCTCGATGCCTGGACCATCGACGTCAAGAAATCTCAAAAAACGGCAAATCTGCACCCGCCTGCGGTGTTCGAGCACACAAAGGTTCCTATTGAACCTCTACCGAATGCTTTGGTGCGCATCGGCGAATATGTAGCCGACCACGGAATCGAAGGCGAAGGTCCGTTCCTCGTTGCTCGAGATTTGCTCATTAGAAAAGCACCGCGCATTTTTGGACAAGCATTGCGCAATAAAAACGAAACGCCGCTTGATGCGGCAATTCGTCTCGCCCGTTCGGTCGATGTTGGAGTTCTGCCGATTCAAGGTCCGCCTGGGTCAGGCAAGACATTCACCGGTGCGAGAATGATTTGTGAATTTGCGCGCAGGGGCAAGAAGGTCGGCGTCGCAGCTACCAGCCACAAGGTCATTCGTAACATGCTGGATGCGACAATTCGTGCCAGCCGAAAGCTCAGCATCGAGCTACGATGCTGCCAGAAGGTCAAGAAATCGGAGCCGAATCAGCCTGGACTCTCATTTCTGGCTGAACCCAAGGAAATGGTGCGCGCACTTGCCAGCGCGAATGTTGGCGGAGCGACGGCGTGGTTTTGGGCTCGCGAGGATGCACGAGACATCGTCGATGTGCTCGTTGTTGACGAAGCCGCGCAGATGTCGTTGGCAAACGTACTAGCCATGTCGCATGCGGCGAAAGTGCTCATCCTGATCGGAGACCCACAGCAGCTCGACCAGCCGACGCAAGGCACACACCCGGACAGCTGCGGAGTTTCAGCACTAGACCACGTATTGGGAGGCGAAGCCACCATTCCGCAGAGCCGAGGCCTGTTCCTCGACGACACCTGGCGTCTTCATCCGAGTATTTGCGCATTCACCTCAGAGCTATTTTACGATGGCAGATTACATGCCCGCCCCGAACTTGCACGCCAAGTGATACGCTCGTCTGGACCTGTCCAAGGTTCGGGGTTGCGCTATCTGCCCGTGCCGCACGATGGCAATCAGTCTTGGTCAGTCGAAGAGGCGAAAGCGGTCCAGGCGCTGGTCAGGTCGATCCTCGACTCGGGCTCGACTTGGACTGACGATAACGGTGTTGAACACCCGGTGACGTTGAATGACGTCTTGATCATCGCGCCGTACAACGCGCAGGTATTTGAGATCCAGCGACTGCTACCCGGCGCACACGTGGGAACTGTCGACAAGTTTCAAGGACAGGAAGCGCCGATTGCCATCTATTCGATGGCAACGTCGAGTCACGCTGACGCGCCACGCGGCATGGAATTCCTCTACAGCCTCAATCGGCTAAATGTCGCCACATCGCGAGCACGATGCGTATCAATCGTGGTCTCGTCGCCGCATTTGCTTGAAGCCGAATGTCGAACACCGCGTCAAATGCAGCTTGCGAACGCACTCTGCCGATATGTGGAGCTCGCCACTCACATGTAATGAGGCGTGCGGGGATCACGTACCCAGCTGCCCTTCTCAGGCTGCCGAGCGGTCCTTCCGAGGCAAGAACAGATCTCGAGTTTCCGCCAACGTGGTCAAGCGCTGCTTGATTGCCTCAGGTCGGCACCTTCCAGGTAGCGTTCCGAAGCGTGGTGACGCATGGACGATTTCGAAGCTACCCCCGCCGGTCCAAGACGTAACTTCAGTGACACCGCCCCGATCGCTGCCCTCCACTACTCGTCGCAGCCGCGGCAGGAGAAAGTCGATGACCGTTTGGGCATTGCGCTCGGCAACCACCCATCGGCGTCGCATCTTGTGTGCGACCGCGGCGGTCGTCCCGCTGCCACCAAAAATATCGACCACCAATTCGCCAGGGTTGGTGGCGATATGGATTATTCGCTCAAGAAGCGATTCAGGCTTGGGAGTGTCGAAGACCTCGACCCGTGGGAACATGGCCATGAGGTGTCGCTTCGCGTCGTCATTAGTTCCCGTGTCCGTCGCTCCCCACACGGTAAACGGCACGAGTCCTCTGAGCTGATGCGCGAACAGCTTCAGTCGCGGTGAGCCGTCCCCGCCTTTCGGAAACCAGATTCGTTCGTCCGCAAGCAGATCGAAGTAGGTCTCTTCGGTCGCGTACCAAGAACGACCTCTTGGAGGTCGCAGTACTTGGCCGGTCGGAGTGACGAGGTCGTACTGCTGTGCTTTACGAAAGCCAGGTGCCGTGAAGGGCGCGTCCGCCCAAGGGCCGCGTGGGTCATCGTCGCGATTCCGCAGGAGAGTATCTTCCTTGACGAGGAGATTCCGCGAAGTCTTCCACTTCTTCGGCCCGCTGGGGGCGTACACCAAAATTGTGTCGTGATTCGACGAGAAGGCTGCGCGTGAGTCCCGGGTGGTCTTCTTCTGCCACACGACCGATGCAACAAATGCGCTCTCACCGAACACCTCGTCCATAACTGCTCGAACTCGGTGCACCTCGGCGTCATCAAGGTGTACCCAAACACTTGCGTCCTCAGCAAGTAGGGGGCGCAATGCCGCAAGACGATCGCGCATCATGCTCAGCCACATCGGCCGCTGCATCGTGTCTTTGTACTGGCGGAAATTCACCTGCGTGTTGAAGGGAGGATCAATGTAAACGAGCCGGATCCCGCTCTTTAGAACGGTCGTTTGTGTGGTCAGCGCATCTAGGACGTCCAACCCATCGCCTATAGCGAGCACGTTCGCTCGAACGTTCAATGGGTTCGCTGTGAGGCGTTCAAACTTGACGGGCACGCGCAGTCGGGGATCCGTCTGCTGTACCCACTCATAACCAGTCTCGCCCGATGCCCGCAGCGGAAGGTCCTTGTTCGGCCAGACGAGTTGCACGTCAGACATGTACGCCTCGACGCTGGAAGTGGCGAGACATGAGCATGGCGCATTCTAATCTCATATCATGAGTCCTCGAAACACAAGCCCAGAGGAGTGTAGGACTGTGACGTTGGCTGCACTAGACCCGCCTCCTTTCGTATTGAGTGCTCCGAGTGCCGATTGCGCTCAGATCAAACCTTTCATCAGGTGGGCTGGTGGCAAGTCGCGACTTCTACCCCGTATCCTTCCACATGTACCTGCTCGGATCGAGAACTACTTTGAGCCGTTCGTCGGTGGAGGTGCAGTTTTCCTCGCTTGTTGTGCCCGCGTATCCGGTCGCTCACATTTGGCGGATCTCAATGAGCACCTTGTCGCAGCTTGGATTGCGCTGAGGGACCACCAGACCGAGCTGCGTCCGCTGCTGAATTGGTACCTGGCGAACGACTCGAAAGACTTCTACTACGAGGTCCGTTCGGCTATTCCTCTCTCCCTTGTCGAGAAAGCTGCGCGCTTCCTGTATCTGAACGGAGTCTCCTGGAACCACCTGTGGCGGGAGAACTCCCGAACCGGGGCCATGAATGTGCCTTGGGGCGACCGTCGATTCAAGGGCATTGATGACATCACGATGAAAACCATCGGGGGGATCCTGGCGCGAGCAACCATCGTGGCTGCCGACTTCCGCGAAGCGCTTGACGGCGCCGCCCGCGGAGACTTCGTCTACCTCGACCCACCGTATCTACCTATATTCACACGCCCAGACGTCGAGAAAGAACCCACTGCGAAGTTCAACAAGTACACGGCAAAGACATTTGAGATGACCGACCTCGTCGACCTCGCTGAGATCTGTACCGACCTATCGCGGCGTGGTGTGCGATGGGTTATGTCCAATCGCGACACAGCATCAATTCACGAACTTTTCCCGGACGCGGAGATCATCCAATTTACGACTCGCCGCTCGCTTGCTGCGCAGAGTCGACGAGAGGTCGAGGCACACGAGTCGCCTGAAGCGCTCGTCATCGGAAGGGTTTGAATGGCCGCCCAGCCCGTTGAATGGGTGTTGGTTGTTTTTTACGGCCCTGCGGCTCACCAGGCCACCTATGGTCGTAAGGTGCGAAAGGGTGGGTATACGAAGGACTTCATCCAGCTCACTCGCAAGAAGGAGTTCTTGGATGCGGTGACACGAATGTTCTCCGTCACGCCAAGCACTGCGGGCACCGTTCCGCTCACCTATCACTGGCCGGCGGGAACCGCGGCAGGCGAGTTTGTCTTCAAATCCGCGGACCGGCCGCACCTCAAGTGGGAGACGAGTCAGGGTGCACCAAAGGCCTGGAAAATGGTGCTCTCTCCTAGCGATGCCACAGCGGAGACAATCCCAGGCGATCCATCTCATGTGAATTTCGAGGATGCTGAGAAAGAGTTTGCGCTACTCGCGAGCCGCGGTGCTGGGCAGCCATATCTGATCGCCATCAAGCTCCGGGATGAGCCAAGGACATTGCATTTGCGCGCTTATCTAAAGAATCCGAGTGCGGACTACGTTTGGGGCGACATAGGACTAGCGCCCCAGGAGGTCCAGGCTCTTGCTGCGAAGACTTCCCAAGGATCGGCACTTGCATGGTCGCTTTTCCAGAGTGGTGGAGAGGTCCCGAGCGCGAGCATTCAAGACAGACTCTCGCAGCTCACTGAGACCGAGAATCAGATGTCAGTGATCGACACGCTTGGTATCGGTACCGGCCGCAGTCTCGCCAGCTACCTTCGCCACCCCGGTTACGGTCTATTCTTCGATCCAGCTCGGAATCACGACGCGTGGGTGCTACCGGCGCCTCTCTCAGCGCCGGTAGCGGCATCTGTCGATGAGCTACTGCGGGCGCTGGAAGCACGTTTCCCTGCGATTCCGCAAGAAGACGCTGCTGCCGAGATGCTCGACGTTGACCCGGAGGAGGTTGAAGCCTTCCGGGAAAAAGTCGTGCAAAAGAGCTACGAAGTAGCCGATTCGACTGCGACGATCAAGACCAGAGGCAGCGCGCAGAGGGTGTTCGCCGATGCAGTTAAGGCCAACTATGGCTATAGGTGCGCTATTACGGGTGTCTCGACTAAGGAATTCCTCGTCGCGTCACACATCGTTCCCTGGAGCATGGATCAAAACATCCGGCTTGATCCGTCGAATGGCATCTGCCTCTCGCTGATCGTGGACCGTGCGTTTGAGAAGGGTTACCTGCAGATCGAAGACGATTTCACGATTCGCATCGACTGGGACAAAGTTGGGGATGATCAAGTACTGCGGCGCCAACTTGAGCCCTATAACGGACAGAAGTTGAGCACGCCGGTGAAGGAAGCCCCGCGGGCGGAATATCTCCAGAAACGCCGGACGCTCGTCCGGCCCCCCAGCTGAACTCGGCAAAAAACACCAATGTTTGTACAGGGCCCCTTTTGTTGCGGCCAGTAGTCGGCCCCGTCCCTGTCTGCAATCTACGACTCATTATGATCTTTCCATGACACTACGGATTCTGAGTGTCATGCGCGATTGCGATCGTAAATGGCCCTAACCTGACAAGGTTGACAGTTCAGCCATTCTTCGTCGCGTGCTATAGAGGACTGCTTTGCAAATGTTACTGATATTTCCTGCAATTTCGTAATCAATTGAAGTTGAGGTTAAGGCCAGCACACAAACGGGGGATCTATGAATCGTGGCAGAAATTCAATTTTCATGCTTTTCTTCGGATTCATTTTGATATTAGGATCGGGGCCTTCGCATGCCCAAGGTGTTGCGGGGTTCGCTGCAGAAGCTTCAGTAGGAAGTGTGATTGATCAGCTGCGTGGTTCTGCAAACGACGTTATTCAAAATGCGCAAAACGCCGTAAGCAAGGGAGCATTCGAGGTTCGACAGAATGCAGAAATTCTTCTCCAACAATTAGATGTTATGGGTCGAGGGCTCGAAGGAAAGACGGTAAAAGATTTAACAGCCGTGCAGGCGCAATTTTTCAGTAATACGTTCCAGACCCTGCAAGAAATTCGATCAACTGCTTCCTACACAACGAAGGAAGCTCGAAAATTGGTTGCACAGTCAAACGACATGCTTGGGACGTTGCCGTTCGCTGATCGAACGGCAAGAGTCTTAGACTTTTCGCCAAGGTTTGTGGCCTTACACGAAACACAAGACCAGGCGCTGATGATTAGTGGGTCATGGTTGTCGTCTAGCGGTAGCCCTTCATTGCTTATGGACGGGAAAATCTGTGAACCCCTGGAAGTTTTGGAAAGCTCGTTGAGATTCCGTTGTAAGGTCGGTCCATCTCTAGGGTCAAGTGTTACTTACAAGACGGGGACTCTCACTGTTTCAGACAGGCAAGGATGGTGGGATCGCTTTGTCGGTTGGTTCTATGACAATCGAGTCAAACGCACTTACTCCATAGCAATCGCCGTGGTGCCGATGTCGCTTGGGCAATTTTCGATCAAGGCGGCGGTTGAGAAGCCAGGCGTCGACATACAGTCAAAGACCGAAACACGCAGATCTGACAATGGGCATTGTCAGGGCGGAACGTCGTACTCTTGGACGATAAATGCGACTTCGGGATATTCAATCATAGAGAAGCCGACTACAACCTTGGTTGGCGACAGTACCGCAGTCGACGAAGGTGTTCAGGGATGGACGCCCACTTCATTCATTTTCCGTGGAAAGGCGAACAACAGCGGTTCGTGTGCTCCTGTCATCTTTGGTCAGCGCGCCTTTGTGGATGGGCGCGGTCATGTTGAAATTCGAGCTGCTTGGAAAGAGTCCAAGTCAACGACCGTCCGGACGGAACAGGACGTCACTCTTACTCGACCTGTCGAGTGGGGAAAAGAGCAGTTTGTGTCATTGCCGGAGGGAACCGTATTCGCCGAAGTGTCTGCGCATTTGCTTGATGGGCGCGATTTGCACGATACGAGCACTGCATCGACGACAAATCATTGGATTCGCTTTATTCACGATGTTGCTAATAAGCGGCTAGAGATCAAACCCCTGCCGTTGTCCGAAGCGTTGGCCGACGACTAGATTAATGCCGCCAATTGATATCAATAACCCGTCTCCGCATATCAATGCGCGCGGTTGAGTGACTCTGGGTACGATTGATCTTATCGAGGTCCGATTAACGGATGTGCTCTGCCACGCGCGCGGCACTGTTACAGTTGACAGTCGCCGCAAGACGATCATAGACAATATAATTATCAGTTGGCTTGAGGGGTTAATTATATGGCGTGGTGCAAAGGAGGGCTCTGCGCTCGTGCAGTGGCCCAGGTATGCGGTCGTTCACTGTTTCTGGCTATTCTCCTGATTGGAGGTTCCGCGCTACCGCTAAGGGTTCATGCCAGTGCTTCGCTGACCGGCTTTGGCGTCACTCAGACTCCGCCGCCACCCGCAAATGAACCGGTACCCTCCGCTTCGCCGGCGATGACTTCGGCATCCCCGGCGATGGCGGCGGCTATGGCATTGCCCACACACGATGCGACGGTGGGCACGATGGCCGGCGAAGCCGCCACATCTGGAGGTGCTGCGACGTACAGCACCCCCATTGCGGTCCCGCCGGGTCGCGCCGGTATGCAGCCTTCCTTGTCGATCAATTACAACAGCCGCAGTGGCAACGGCGTTCTGGGCATGGGTTGGACAATTGGTGGATTGACCTCCATCCATCGCTGTCCTCAGACGCCCGAACAAGACGGCCAAACCCTGGGCGTGTCATACGCCAGCACCGACCGCCTGTGCCTCGATGGCCAGCGTCTGGTGGCAGTGAGTGGCGGCTACGGTTCCGCGAATACCGTCTATCGCACCGAAGTCGACAGCTATGCACGTGTTACCCAAATCGGTGGCGGGCTCACAGGGACGGCAACCTGCTTCAAGGTCGAACAAAAAGACGGCCGAATTTTCCACTACGGCGCGGTCGTGAATGGAACGGCTTGTTCGGCTTCCAGTGCCCACTCCCGCGTGCAGCCCGGCGGCGCGTCGGCCACCTCGAGTTGGCTCGTCGAGAAGATCGAAGACCGCGTCGGCAATTACCAGTCATATGCCTATGTTGACTACGGCAATGGTGAAGTTTTGCCGAGCACCGTCACGTATACAGGTTTCAGCAGCACTGCGGGCGATCGTACCGTAACGTTTGCGTACCAAGCCCGTACTGCGACACCGACGGGATGTTCGGGTAGTTCTTGCGCCAGTGATGTGTCATCCACTTATCAGGCAGGCGGCCTGACGATGCAGACGAAAGTGCTGCAATCGATCACGACCAAGGTCGGCACGTCGACGATCCGTACGTACACGCCGACCTACTTTGCCTCGCAATACAACGGTCGCCTTTTCATGATCGACATGCAGGAGTGCGCCACCAATGCGAGTGGTACTGCATGTCATCCGGCAACACATTTCGCCTACAACGATGACGCGATCAACACGACCGGCAATTTCCCAATCGTGTCGCTCCAGGGGTTTGGATTCAGCCCGTCGACAACATTCAGCGATGTCCCGTTCGAATTCAACGTTATCGGTGACCTGGACGGGGACGGGACCAAAGAAACACTCGTGACCGTCACCCAGTCCGACGGCCGACACTTGTACTTGGCGCAAATGACGGGCGATCGCCAGATCCACACGGGAGTCGACATATCAAGCACGGGTTTTGGCTCGCTATCCGGTCTGTCTTCGGATATCGATGGAAGCGGTCGTGCGGCGATGGTCAAACTGCCGACGAGCGGAACTTCAACGGCACAGTTCGGCATCTGGAACTTGAATCGCGGCGCGATTGCTACAAGCAATCCATTCCTGACGATATCGTCGAACGTGTCCTTTGACGGCAGCTTGATTCGATATGGCCAGAATCAAAATTTCCTTGCCGCTGACATGGATGGCGACGGCAAGACGGACTTGCTGGTCGTGGAAGCGGACAGCACGTGTGGTAGCGATTCTCTAGGCACCCAGCTGGCGCTGTTCTTCTATCGGAATACGACTACCGGTCAACTGGGTCCTACCAATACGGCGGCAACCTTCACCAAGCAGACTCCGCATCTGTTCTGTTTGAATCGCGTGGGTGCGGGAAGCAATGCCAATTCTTGGTACGCGCCGGCGATCGACCATCTCGCCGACTTTGATGGCGATGGTCTGCCCGACATCTACTTGGTCAATTCCGGCGGCAATAACCCCGGGGTCACCGGTTCCTTCGCTGGCGTCTTGAAGACGTCCGTCTCTGCAGGGACGGTGTCGGTCACGCTGAAATCCGCTTCCACCGTTCTCACATGCGACAGCTCGTCAAGGACCAGTGCGACCGACGAGTGCAACTGGCAAAACGGCTACTTCGCGCGTTGGCTCGACATTAACGGAGATGGGCTCGAGGATTTTGTCATCGCGCGGCCTTATCAGAGTCTTTGGCAAGTCCGCCTCAACAAAGGCGGAACTCTTGCTCCCGCCGCAACCGCTACTGCACCGTCTTACACAGGCCTGGCCTCGTATCAGACCAACAGTGCTCAAGGCTCCGGATGGGCATTCGCCTATCTCAACCGCTTGCCAACGATGGATGCAGACGGCGATGGCAAGCCGGACATCCTGATACCGCAGTCTTCATTGAACAACACCGCTCAGGACAATCATGGTTTCGCCCTGAAGATGTGCGTGGCTCAGGTGCAGACGATTGACACAACGGAAAGTTGTCCTGCGGGCTCGCCGACGAATGCTCCGATCACTGGCGGAGTGACCTCGTCCATACATCATTGCGTCATCTATTTCTGTCCGCCAGATCCGGGCACCGGCGCCTTGAATCTTCCGGACAACATATATCATCAAAACGTTCCGCCAGAAGGTCCGCCAAAGGAATGGAATGATCTGCCGGCCTACCCCGAATTCTCGGCCGGTCCAGGCGGCGGTACGACGCCAAATACTGCCGACCTGAGTGTTTACCATTTGGCGGCGCTCAAATTTACCCAAGACGCGAGCGGCGCATTCGCAGTCTCTGTGGTCAACACGCCGCTTGTTTCCCGACTGGATGATTCCTATGGCCGTACCGAAGATCTGTTCGGTGACGGCCTGGCCGATCTGACCACTGCCGTGGGTTGTTCTAACACCACCGTCACTGGAGATCAGGGCACTTATGCGCATTGTGCTGTCGTGGACACATACAACGGGACCAACTACGGACCGACGACATTTCCGGACGGCACGGCGAACACAACGTTCGTGAACACCTGGGCAATGTATGGAAACATCAACCAGGGCGTGATAGGGACTGGCGGAACGCCAGCAACGATGGTGCAGTCGAGCAGCTCCAAGCTCAAGGTCAAAATGACCAGTGGAACGACGCTCAATCTGCCCGTGCCTACATTGCCCGGATTGCTCAACGATGCCGTCAACGGGCTGGGCGATATTGCAGCCTGGGGTTACGCGCCGCTCTCAGTCCCGGGAACGCAAGACGGCATTCCGTATTATTCCGTCCCAGCAACAGGCGGCTACGTCGATAGCCACCACTACTATTTTCAAAGCTCGATGCCCGCGGTCGCCGGCATGACCTTGAGCAACGGAACCGGTGGTTTATTCGGTTTTCGTTCGGCGGTTTATGGCTATGGGCAGGCGATATACAACGCCATGGGCCGGGGCTTCCAGGGTTTCCAGACGATCGTCAGCGAAATGGCCGTGGACTCCAATGACACGGCGATGTGGCCGCGCCGCACTCGCACGACAATAACCTACAACCAGAAATTCCCGTTGGCCGGAAGAGTCGCATCCGTAACTCAGATGTCGCCAGACAGCGGCAAGACGTTCCAATCAGAAACCGACACCTACGTGTGCACGCTGGCAAGCCGCGGAGCGTGTCCTGATTACATCACGGCAACACCAGCTGCGGGTACCGTGTATACGCCAGTACTGGACACCCAAACTGTTTCCACATCCGATTTGGCGACCGGAACGCAGTTCGGCCAGGTCTCGACAGTCAATGCGTCGGGTACGGCGTCGGGCTGGGACGCATACGGCAATCTGACGCAACAAGTGGTTACGCGCTTGGACAAGGGCACACCTTTGTTTCTTGACAGTGTGGCGGGTCACAAGACAACAACGACCAACACGTTCGACACATCCGATACGACAAACTGGTGGGTGAACAAGCTGACCAACAGCTCGGTCACGAGCAGCATCACCTACGCCAGTACCTATACTTTGCCTGGAACGGCAACGGCACCAAACCAGACGCTATCTACCGCGTTTACCTGGAACGCGGATCGCACGCCGGCCACGAAGAGCGTGCAGTCAGGAACCGTAGACCAGCAGTCGACGATGGCGTACTGCTACCCGCAAGCCACTGCGACGACTCTGTGCCCCAGCACCACGGGGACGACAAGCTATGGCTTGCCTACGCTCACCAAAATTTGCCTGGGCAGCTACGACGCCAACGGCAACTGTTCCGGCGCCGCAGGCACCGGCAACGGCGATGATGGTCTTGCGCGGAGTCCTGAGCGCATCACCAAGTACTCCTATACCAAGGACGGTATCTCGGCCGCCAATGACGGGTATTTCGTACTGAGCACGACCAATCCGCTCAACCAGGTCACGCAGACTACGCACGAAACCAACGACGGCCAGGTGCTCACTGCGACTGATCCGAACAGCATAAAAGTCGTCACAACCTACGATCCATTTGGCCGAGCGACGAAAATTGATCATCTGGGTAACACCGGCTCAGCATTCGAGTCCGCTATACAGAGCGCCTATACCTCCTGTCTTGACGCCAATAGTCCACCCAACCCCGGCAACTGTCCGGCTGGAAATGAGGGCGAAGACAGCAACGAAGCAAATGCGGCGTTCCGCGTCACCACGGTCCAGGCAGGCTACCCAACTCAGGTGACATGGTTCGATTTGCTGGGCCGGAAAATCAAAACGGCGCACACCGGCTTCAACGGCACGTATATCGCCGCACTGACCGATTTCGATGTGCTGGGAACCAAGAGCGATCAGAGTACGCCGTACTACCTCGGCGATTCGCCGTTCTTCACGGGCTGGACCTACGACACGCTCGGAAGGCCGACGAAGAAAATCGCCGATGTGAGCGAACTAGGCGGGGGTGATCTGCAGACCGACTACACCTACGTCGGGCGCAAGACCAACCTCACCGAACACGACAGCACGGTATCGTTGCTCGCCGGCAACGCATGTCCTACAACTGCCGGCAACAAGTGCCTGCAACTGTCGCGCAGCACGAACGTGCTGGGCCAACTGATGCAGACCACCGAATCGCCCATCTTGTCGGGTACGACCACGGTGCATACAACAAGCTACTGGACTGAGCCGCTCGGAAACGTGGTAGCGGTCAAGGATGCCGAGGGCAATATCACTCAGGCCAGCTATAACGCGCTGGGCCAGCGCACGCAGAGCAAGGACCCGGATCAGGGCACCTGGAATTTCACGTACGACGCCCAGGGTGAATTGCTCACGCAAACCGATGCGCGTGGCGTAGTCACCACGGTCAATTCCCGCGACGCGCTTGGTCGCACAACGGAACAACAGCAGGTGCCGCCCAGCGTGGTGCCTACAGGTCTCCAAAACGAAACCGTTCTGGACGACTGGACGTTCGATCCGGCCAATGGCATCGGTGAACTCAACACCGTCACGCGCAAGCGCGGTACCAATCGAACAACGCCGTCAGCCAACCCGCAGGTCTGGAAGGAAGCTTACGGTTACGAGAGCGCGACCGCACGCCCATCGACGATCACGACCACGATCAATGAATCGGGAACCGTCACGCTCGGCAGTTCGATGGACTACGACACCTACGGTCGCCCTAACACGCACACGTATCCGAGTGGATTCGTCGTCAAGAATGGCTACACCGCGTATGGGCAACTCAATTCGCTGAGCAATAACGCCACCAGTGCGGTGTACTGGACAGCGACGGCGCAGAACGAGTGGGATCATGTCACGGGCGAAACTTTCACCGGCAGCATCACCGGTACTCACGCGGATTATCACAGCACCGGGCAGGCTTCGTCTCTGAACTGGACGGGCGGTGTTGCGAACGACAAGTTCGTCTATGGATACGATGCTTTCAGCAATCTGACGAGTCAGGCGCGAACAGGTAAGACCGCCAATACCGAGCATTACACCTACGATCCGCTGCAACGATTGACTCAGGCCAGCCGAACGGGCGGAACGGTCAACTATGGCTACTCGAAGAGCGGCAACCTGACGAAGAAAGACGATTTTAGTGTTGCCAGCGCGAATGCCTACAGCTACGCAGCCGTGAATACGACGATGAACGGCTGCGGTCCACACGCGGCCAACAGTGTTGCACTGCCGAACGGATTGGTCGCCAACTACAACTGCGACGCCAATGGCAACGTCATTGGCGGCAATACGCTTACCGTGGCGTTCGATGCGGACAATCACCCACGCACGACCACACGAGTTTTCGTTGCTGGTAGCAGCGACACAATTTTCTGCAATGGCTTTGACAGCATCACTACATGTGGCAAGCCTGGCACCGTCACAGGCGGTGCGACTTGGGCCTATGCCTCGTCGGGGCAGCGCTATTACGAATCTGCGAATGGCACGACTCGGTATTTCGGTCCAGGCGGATACGAGCAGGCCAACAATGTGGGCAAGGTGGAACTCGGGCCGGTCGTCGTAACCGGCAATGCATCAAGCGTCACGGTGGTGCTGCGCGATCGACTGGGTTCCACTCTCGATGCCATCGACGGCTCGCTAGTCACGCAGCGTGCGTTCGATGCGTTTGGCGCAGCGAGAAACGGCGACATGAGCAGCCGCGCCAACGGCACGCTCAATCTCACGCCCGATACGATCCACGGCTTCACGAGCCACACGCATGAAGACGATGTGGCGCTCGTGCACATGAATGGTCGTGTGTTCGATCCGATCCTGGGCAGGTTCTTGTCAGTCGACCCGATCATGGGCAACCTGCTGAACTCCCAAGGCCTGAATCCCTATTCGTATGTCGGCAACAATCCGCTGTCCGGTACGGATCCCAGCGGGTATGAATGCCAGGCGGACAGCAACGGCAAGTTCGAGTCCGCGTGCCTGATGTCAAACGACGGCGTCAACAAGCTCATTGACGCTGGCGGTAAGACTGTCGCGACGGCGATAGTCCTGAACAAGGGCGATACCGTCAGCTCAAACTTGAGTAACGGCGGTTCGTTCAGCGCGACATTCACGGGCAAGACTGGCGACATCAGTCGCTTGTTGAACGGCAGCGCGCCGAGCGATATTGGCTCTATCAGCAAGACGACCAACAGCGCACTTGACGGTACGGCAGCGAGTTACGCGTTCGGGCAGAGCAAGTTGCCGGCGCAACCGTTCGACTTCATGGCGGCAAACCAGCACGCGCAGCAGATGTCCGATGCGTTTGCTTATCAGCAGTATACATTTGCGCATGAAGGATTGGGTCATCCATTGGATGATCTGCTCAAATTGAACCCATTGATTGGCGGCGCGAATGCTGCGGCGAGGTGCTTGACCGGTAACTGCACTACTACAGATGTCGTTTTCGGCGCTGCTGCGATGGTCCCGGGCGCGAAACTGCTGGGAGGAGCAGCCAAGGAATTGCCTGCACTGCGACAAGCATATGTTAGTGAGGTGAAGTCGCTCGAAGATGTTGGACTAAACGCAATGGCGGCTGGTCAGTCCAAAGAGGCAACAGCCCGCATGCTTCATCAAATGAGGCGAGACCTCGGAGAGCAATTCAAGAACCAAACTCCGCCAGGAAAACTCGAAGAAATCTACTCACGCAATCTTCAAAAGTACGGGGACAAGCTCGGGCCATCGGTTGATTGGTTGCGTGCTCGCGGCAAAACGTGGGATCAGATCATTGAATCAGCAGGCCGCCCAGGTGGCCAAGATTTGGGGTTCTAGGCATGGGTACAGAACAGACGACCGTCATTCTCGGTGACGAATACGACGACAAATTGAGAGCTGCACTTCGTGCAGTTCTCAAGGAGAACAACGCTGTCGGATTGGTTCCCTCTTGGGGTGTCGGAGGATCACAGGAACTAGAAACGCTCAGGGTCAGGCTCGGGGACGATCTGATCGTTATCGAGGCGGAAACGTTCGTCGGCCTTAGCCTCACTGGTCGCAAAGTAGCTGTGGAAAATCTTGCGAGAAAGGTGCGCGAACGCCTGTCGCTAGTGTAAAGGAGCGCACGCAGAAGAAAACCTATTGCTTGAAGTCCTGGATTTGCGTCGTATCGGTACGTCCAAGCGATCCACCTGTGGCGCGGGCGAGCATAATTGCCGCGACAACTAGAGGAGCGCGGCATCGAAATCCTGAACGGCCATCGACCATGATTCAAACTCGGTTAGTTAAAGGGGAGTACCATGCATAAGTCAGTTCGTCGATTGAGTCTCGTGTTGGTGTCGTGCGCGATATCCTGCTTTCTGAGTCCATCTAGCAACGCGCAATTGTTAGGCATTGGAATTAGTGCCAGTGCGAAACTCGATGCCGAATTCGGACTCGATCCGGCAACGCGCGAATTTATCGACAAGCTGCCTGCTGAAATTCGCGCACAAGTGATTGTTCTGCTGGAACAGGCACTCCCCTTAGTCGATAAAAGCGTTAACGGCTACCTAGATCATGTCAATTCCATTATCACTGAACAAACCGATCACGCGGCCTGCGTCATTACCGCGACCGTGGCAACGATTGAGGATCAACTCAAAGATCGAATCCTTAGTAGGCGAGATACCCCGGTCGAAACGTTGGTGACGTGGCGTATCGACCTGCAAAACGAACACAAGCAATCTACAGCGCCTCTGGAATATGCTGTTCACTATGAAGATTTTCTCGCCGCTGTTGCCCAGTCCCAGTGCAATCTGCATGCTGGACCGGCGCTCGCACGTCTGGATGGCCTTGCGAATGAAGCACGTGGCCGCTGGAAAGTATGGAGACAGCTGGAAAACAAGTGCGGCAATGCGGATGAGTGTTACACGTACGCACACGCGCAAACGCAAGCCGCAATCAACACGGCTGATCCTCGAGATATCGCAGCGGTCGGCGCGTCCACGAAGTTCAACTCTGTCGGCAGACCTGAAAAGATAGCGTGGTATTCCTTATCCAAGTTCCATCAAGGCCCATACGAAGATCAGATTGGCACTCTCCAAGATGTGCAGCAAAGTCTGTTAGTTGCGCGTCTCGCGAGGGAATCGAAAGCCGCGAGAGACCGTGACGCCGCTCAAAAATTGATTGAGGCTGGGGAAGCCAGCATAGCGCAGGCAGCTGCGGGCCTAAGCGACAGCAACATCAATGCAAACGCGAACGCCAAAGCGGTGGCAAGTAGCAGCGTCGCTCATATTAAAGACATCAACGACGCGCTAGAGGAGGCCAAAACGCTTAATGCTTTGCTGAGCCCAGATGTCGCAACTTTGAAGACGCGTGCCGATGCCCTCGAGCCTCACTCGGCAGCGGTGATTGCGCAGGCTGACGCAAAATCGCGCGCGATAATAATCGCGCAACAACAACAGATGATGCGGATTCTCAACCATATGCCCAGATTCGGTGTTCATTGAAGCCATGGGACATCACCGAAGTAGCTCCGCCATAAAAATGCAGTCCCAGTAGCAGGAGTGTTCCCACGCCTTGTCGGAATTCGGGCGCTCCCATTGCCATTCGTTCAAGGGCATAACGAGTGAACCACCGTGTGCGTCGGGACAGCGATTCAACACTTCGGTCTTAACGTGATCGGTCTTACCTTCTTTCAGAAAACTGAAAAACGCGTTTCCCGGATTTTTGTCTACCAGACGCGCCGCGGCATTATCTAGTCGCGCATCATTACTGCCCGCCATGCGCAGCAGCAAGATGGTCACACCCGTCAGGTGTTGTGAAAAGCCGGGCTTGTTGAATTGAGAATCTAGATCGCTGAGCGCAGGCCCGAAACCTGAAAATGTTCCTAGTGCTCCGCGTAACCGCCCGTCGGGCAGACTCTCCAATCCGGCCGTGCGTTGCAAAAAGTTCACCGTCGCCGACAACGCGGCAATATCACCAGGACGCATGGTGCATCCTGCCTCGGGTGCGCAAAATCGCGGTGCGCCTTGGACGGCGCATTTGCCGAAAAGACTTATGCTGCAAGGCACTTCTTTATCCAGCCAAAGCAGCCACCTTCTTGCCCGCACAACGTCCTTTGTAGCAATCAAATACAACTCAGCTCCCAAAGCCATATCGGGAGAAAAGTCCGCGCCACCCCGATCATTTCCGTGAATGCGAATGCGCGGCGACCGATACCACTGGCCCGTTGTTGGATCCTGTGCCTCGGCAACGCCTTCGCACCCATGCTTGTCTCCAGCGGCGCATAGCAAGCCGTTGAACAAGGTCATGTCGCCGTCGTTACATGGCTGTTCCTTCTCACCGGTTTGTTTGCTGGGAAACGCAACTTCACCAGGGCCATTAGCGTCACAAAGCAGCGCATTTGGATTGGCTTGCCAAAATTGGAGGCGGTCGGACAATTCATCTGCGCGCGCGCTGCAGCTCATTGCCATATAGAAAGCAATAACGGCTGCGCAGGAAAGCTCATGTACCCGAGCCATCGTGATCCCCTCGGCCATTCGGCTTCCCCGATACTAGTCGATTCTGCAAGGTCTTTAGCAGATCCGATCAATATTTGGTTAAGCTGCACCCGGTTAAATCGTCTTGGAGCTCGGAGTAGGCGAACAACGATAGTGTTGTCGCCGCCAGGTCCACAGTCCCTGCCGCGGAAACACCCTTGCGAATCAGGTCGACAACTCGCTCGGCACCTGAATTTTTATCAGCCTCATCCGACGAGCCCCTGATCCGTTCGTGGATAGCGTCGCAACGAATGGGCGCGTTGGCAAGCGGCGATGTGTGAGTATTAGTTCACTGGCCGATCACCAGGAGGGTCTGCTCGCAACGATAAGTGTTCGATGCGCCAGCGCTTAGTCTTTCGAAATTGCGCATAGGTTAGGCCCACGTCGGAAACTGATACAACTCCTTCGACCGTGAGCCGATCTGCCAGCACTTCGGCCTTGGCCTCAACTCTTTTTTTCACCGCTTCGACGACACTTTCCGCCGCTTCGCGGGCATTTCGTTCACCCGCATCATAGATGATCAAGAAGGCTAAGGCTGGAGGCTGTACGTTCTCGTCCAAGTGCACGCGAACATCGAGAATCGAACGTGCGTTCGCGCGTGTATTCTGTTTCAGCGCGTTCGTCAGCGCATCCTCAACGCCAGAATCTCGCATGGTCTGGACTACCGGATCCGGCAATGCAAGCCGATCGAAGCGTTGCCCAAGCCACAAAGCCAAGGCTTCTCTGTCTTCATCAGTGTGTGCTTCTTCGATCCAGGGTTGGTGAGCATCGAGGATCGAGATTTCAACGGAACGTAACGTGTCGATGTCGTAGTTCACGAGCGCTCCTGATTGCGACTTCATCTGGAGCGTCTTTATTGACATCCCGCGCGTGAGCGAACCGTTGGCTTCCCCGACGCAATGTCCGCGCGCAACAACAAGCGTCTTCCCTTCCATTCGTTGCAAGTCGCAAGAGTGGGAGCAGATGATGAATCGTGACGTTTCATCGATCTCGGCGTCAATGGCCCGCGCGGCATCCATCGGCAAAACGTCACCTTGTCGCCAGTCGCGCTGCAAAACTTCAAACTCGCTTCCGAAGGAGCGCGTCGACGTTTATTGCCTCTGCCGCGGCCTGTCGCCAAATCGAAGCGAGCTCGATCGCCATTCCAACGGGGTTGTTTCCGACACGCATGCCCTGAGCGAAAGACTTGCCGAACCCAGGCAGGTGCTGATGTTGCCAGAGCGCTGGCAACTTGCCGCTAGGTGCTGCATTCGTAAGAATTTTGGACGCGTCGTACAACGACGCCAGTCGCTCGGCGTTCTTATCTCGTATACCCGTACCGTTTTCCCAACTGTATAGAGTCGGTCGGCTCACTCCGATAAGTGCAGCGAGGCCAGAACGTGTCAAACCGAAACGCGACTCCAGCTCAGATAGCCAGACCTTAGCGTTGATTGCATGTGCAGTTGGGTGTTCCCCTGAGTTCCATCGAATCAGACGGGGGGGCTTCAATTCAGCAAATGATGGATGCGATGAATTGTCGATGCTTAATAGCGATGCGAGAAGTAAGCATGAGGACCCCCCAAGCACGACACGATTGACGGAGTCGCGTGAGAAAATAGGAGCGGTACTCACTTGCGCCCGAGTAGTGCTCATGCGAGTCCCCATGTCTTGAGCGCAAAAGGAGAAACAGCGGATCGAAATAATTTGCTGATTCGCGCTTTGTGTGTTCCGAGTTCCGCCATGATTGCGTCCCTGTCAAAGATGCCGCCACTTGAATCCTGCGCGGTTCTGGTCCCGCTATCAATATCCAGGATGCAATGCAGCACACCAGACTTACCCGTAACGGACGCATTCAGAGTATGGCCGTTGAGGCTTCCAAAGACATCAGCAGGCAACCCGAAACTATCGGGAAAGCAGGCGAGCCTAGCGATGACCTCCGCATTGCCATCGGTGAAGCGATGTTCAATGCCGCTAACCCCTGAAGTCCAAGAAGAGGCTTCTTTCAGACCGGAGAAACCCAATAGCGAGGTGTCAAGATAGTCCTTGAGTTGGTGATCGGTGTCCGATGGACGAATGAGATCCAACATCCGGACACCAACACGGGTCACCGTGGAGACAGCGGCGATTTCCTTCAATACGTCCAGACCCCGTCGAAACTCCGTAAACAATGCATCCTTCGACGCATAGGCGGTAGTGTGATAGGAGAATATCCCTTGGTCATTAAACGTGAATGCGGAGGAATTGTCCGGGGTGAACACGGAATACGCTTTTTGTTCCGCCTCGGCTGCATCGCCTACCTGTAGTTTCAGAATTTCCTTCCGCACCGGTCCCGCATATCCGTCACGGCGAAGCTGGTCCTGGATTTTTGGAAAGAACTCTTCAAGCAGGAGTAGCGGCTCGTGTTTGACGGCCGCAACAGTGAAAAACACGGGCGGGTTCTTGTCTGGCATGCGCGTCCCCTTTCTTTACAGTTAACTTTACATTAACTGTGACCGAAAGGCACGCGAAAGAGTTCCAATGCTGAGTGGCCAGTTGCCGGAATGAGAGGGAACACCAACGGTTGTACACCCTGCCCAGCACCAATGTTTGTACAGGCGGTACAAACATTGGTGTTTTTCCCATTCTGCCGGGTCTCCACGGACGTGACAGAACTTTGGATTTGGTGTACCATGCAGTTCAGAAAATCGGCGAATGGACGCCGGTTTGGGAACTTCGAGCGCTTTTAGCACTCTCAATAC
>Ga0070661_100000115_pt1 | contig 67012 bp, 57 predicted proteins | sample KBSC43metaG_FD_64663 | JGI IMG/M metagenome (GOLD analysis project Ga0070661, IMG submission 64663) | Corn rhizosphere microbial communities from Kellogg Biological Station, Michigan, USA - KBS C4-3 metaG | ecosystem: Host-associated > Plants > Roots > Rhizosphere > Soil ... | reverse complement strand
GGCTGCCTGAACGGCCGCAACCTCGACGTCGTCTCCGTCTTCGAGGCGGTGGGCCAGCAGGCCGCCGGCAAGATTTCCGACGCCGAGGCGCACGCCGTCGAGAGCTGCGCGATCCCCGGCCCCGGCTCGTGCGGCGGAATGTATACCGCGAACACGATGGCCAGTGCGATCGAGGCGATGGGCTTCAGCCTGCCAAACAGCTCCGCGCAGGCCGCCGTTTCCCAGCACAAAAAGGATGATTGCCGCAACGCCGGCGCCGCCGTCATCCAAATGCTCAAGCGCGGCATCAAGCCCTCCGACATTTTCAGCAAGGAGGCCTTTGAAAACGCCATCACCGTCGTCATCGCCCTCGGCGGATCGACCAACGCCGTGCTCCACCTCCTCGCCATCGCGCATTCCGCCGGCGTGAAGCTCTCGCTCGATGATTTCACGCGCATCGGCAAACGCACGCCCGTGCTCGCGGACCTCAAACCGAGCGGCAAATATCTCATGAGCCAGCTCGTCGAGATCGGCGGCATCGTCCCCATGATGAAAGAGCTGCTTTCCGCCGGCCTGCTCCACGGCGACTGCCTCACCGTCACGGGCAAGACGATGAAGCAGAACCTCGCTCCATTTAAACCCTACCCGAAGGGCCAGGAAATCATCGCGCCAGTTAAGAAGCCGCTCAAGAAGGACAGCCACCTCGTCATTCTGCGCGGCAATCTCGCGCCCGAGGGCGCCGTCGCCAAGATCAGCGGCAAGGAAGGCGAACGCTTCAGCGGCACCGCGCGCGTTTTCGAATCCGAGGAAAAAGCCCTCACCGCCATCCTCGACGGAAAAATCAAGGCCGGCGACGTGATCGTCATCCGCTACGAAGGGCCGCGCGGCGGCCCCGGCATGCGCGAAATGCTCTCGCCCACGAGCGCCGTCATGGGCGCGGGCCTCGGCAAATCCGTCGCCCTCATCACCGACGGCCGCTTCTCCGGCGGCACGCACGGTTTCGTCGTCGGTCACATCACGCCCGAGGCCTTCGAGGGCGGCCCCCTCGCCATCGTGAAAAATGGCGACCCGATCACCATCGACGCCCCCACCCGCTCGCTCACGCTCGGTCTGCCCGCGAAGGAAATCGCCGCCCGTCTCGCCGCGTGGAAAAAGCCGAAGCCGCGCTACCGTCGCGGCGTGCTCGCGAAATACGCCGCCCACGTCACCACCGCCTCGCAGGGCGCGGTGACCGACGCCGGCTTCTAAAACACCCTCTCCTTTTATGCGCGACCTGCCTGTGTCCCTGCGCGACGATTTTCGTCTGCACCGTTATCTCGAGCTCTCCGGGCAGCCCGCCGACTCGGCGTTTCACACCACCCAGGTGTCGATCAGCTTTGGCGAAATCATCGACGCCGCGGCCCTCCGCGCCGCCTGGGAGCTGGTCGCGCAAGCCCACAGCGCGCTGCATGCTGTGTTCGGTCCCGAGGAAAATCTCGTGGAAGCCGCCGCGCCCGGCTTCGCGTGGACCGATCTCGACTGGCAGTCCGCGCCGCCCGCCGATCTCGGCGCGGAGTGGCAGTCCCTCGTCCAATCCGACGCCGCCACACCCATCGCGAGCGGTGATCAGCCGCCGGCACGCATCACGCTCATTCGCCTGCCCAATGGCGACGGCCACGCGCTCTGGTCATTCCATGCCGCATTGCTCGACGACGCCTCGATCTCCCTCGTCCTCCATCGCTGGCTGCACGCCTACGATTGCTTGCGCACCGGCGCCGAAGCCCCGCAATTCGAGGAGGAGCCGCCCCTCGTCGAGAATGCAGCCGAAGCCGAGGCGACCGGGGAACTTCCGTCCTCGCGTCCGCTGGTCATCCTGCCGCTTCCGGAGACCAACGTCCCGCCCGGCACCCGCCGCTCCATTTCCCACACGCTCGAACGTCCCGAGCGCGCGGAACTCGCCGCCGCCGCCCAGCAACTCGGAGGCGATCTCACCGCTCTCTTCGGCGCCGCCTGGGCCTTCGTCATCGCCCGCGTCACCTCCTCCGACGACGCCCTGCTCGCCGAGCCCTCCCGTCCGTCCGCGGGCATCGGCCGCCTCGAGACCTTTCTTCCCCGCGTCCACGCCGTCGAGCCGCATGCGACCGCCGCCGACCTCGTGCGCGCCTTCGCCGAGGAATCCGAAATCCAAAATCGAAAATCGAAAATCGAAAATTCCCCGGCCTTCCTCTACCGCGACCACACGCTCAACGACCGCCTCCAGCTCGAGATGCCCCGCTGGATGGCCGCCGACACCCAGCTTTTCCAAAAAACGCCCGGCTCGATCACCCTGCGCGTTGTTGCCACCGACCGCCCGGAACTCGCCCTCGACTACGATCCCGCCGTCCTCTCCGACGCCGCCGCGCGCACCCTGTTCGAGGCTTTCCGCGGCACGGTGACAGCCTTTGCGGCCGACCCCGCCCTCGCGCTGGCAGAATTCCCGTTGCCCGGCGCGCCCGCGCTCGTGGAGACGCCCGACGCCCCCACCGCTTTTCGTTCGCTCGTCGCCCAGGGCATCCACGAAATGTTCGCCGACGCGGCCACCGAGGCTCCCGACGCGATCGCCGCGGAGATCGGCGACGAAAAGCTCACCTTCTCGCAGCTCAACGCCACCGCGAATCAATTCGCCCGGCTCCTGCGCAAGCGCGACGTTCAGCCCGGCGCCCGCGTCGGCATCGCCCTCGCGCGCTCGCCGCAATGGATCGCCGCCCTCCTCGGCACGCTCAAGGCCGGCGCGACCATCGTGCCCGTGCGCCCTGGAACGACCGAAGCCAAGGTCAGCGCGTGGATCGTGGACTCCCTGCCCGAGGGCGACGCCCGCACCGCACCCGTCATTGCCCTGGATGCGGATGCCAGCGCCATCGCGGCTGAAAAATCCCGTGGCGTTCAAAACGAAACCAAGCCCGATTCCATCGCGATTGCGTGGACTTCCGGCGACGAAGCCCGCTCGCTCACCCACGAAGCTCTCGCAACCGCCCTGGCCAGCCTCGCCGGCCTGCTTGCTCTCAGCCCCGCCGATCGCGTTCTGCAATTCGCGCCCACCGGCACCTTCTGCGCCGTCGAGGAAACCCTCGTCACGCTGCTCAGCGGCGCAACGGTTGTCCTCCGCGCCGAGGACCGTTGGCCCACCCGCACCGCCTTCCAGGAATTCGTCGATGGGAAAGGCATCACCGCCCTCAGCGTGCCCACGCCGTTCTGGAGTCAATGGGTCCACTACCTCTCCGAGCTCTCGCTCCACGCACCCGCCAGCCTGCGTCTCGCCGTCTCCACCGGCGAACTCCCCTCCCCCCACGCCGCCGCGGCCGGGCCTTCCGTCGCCGGAGAGACCCGTCTCGTCCATCGGACGGAACCCGGCCTCGCCGCCGGACTCTGCCTCGGCGCCGAGTTTCCCGCCGAAGAGTCCCTCTCCACCACGAGTCTCGGCCGCCCCGCCCCCGGCGCTCTCGCCCGCATCGTGGACTCCCGCCGCCTGCCGCTTCCGCTCGGTCTCGCCGGCTTCGTCGAAATCGCCAGCCTCCGCGCGCCCGAAAAATTTTCCCCGCTCGGCCTCGAGGCGTTCGTCTCGCCCGACGGAACCTTCCATTCCCGCCTGCCACTGGAGTTTGAAGTCACCGGCCTGGACTCCGTTCCGCCCGCCGAGGCGATCTGTCACGTCGCCCGCTCCCATCCGCAAGTGCTCGACGCCTGCGCCGCGCAGCATTTGATCGCCGCCCGAAACGAGTGGTGCCTCTGGATCGTGCCTCGCGACTCCGAGCGCGGCGAACCCCACGACTTCCGCGAATGGCTCACCGCGCGCCTACCCGCCGCCCCGCGCCGCATCCGCGCCCTGCCCCGTTTCCCGCTCGATGAGGCCGGAAACATCGATCTCGCCGCTCTCGCGGAGCAACTTCCCGACGACGCCTCCGCCCCCGCTTCGCGCAAGGGCTCCGACCTCGAGGAACGCGTCCGTCAGGCCGTTTCCCGCGCCCTCGGCGGTCGCCGCATCGAGCTGGACGAAATCCTCACCGACGGCCGCACGAAGCCCAGCGTCGCAAAGCTGCTCCACGAGGCCGTCTCCCGCGTCGAACCCCGCGTCGAGCTCGCCGACTTCACCACCGGCTTCTCCGTCCGCTCGCTCCTGCGCAACGTCCGCGGCCGCGGCGCCGCTCGCAGCGATGCCAAAAGCACCTGGATCCCGCTCCAGCCGCTCCGCGCCTCCGGCAAGCAGCCTCCGCTCGTTCTCATCCACGACTTCGACGGCACCGCGAAAGCCTACGCCGCCCTCGTTGCCCACCTCGGCGAGGACCAGCCCTGCTACGCCATCACCGCTCGCGGACTCGCCGATCCCGATGCCTCCCACGCGACCGTCGAGGAGATGGCCCGCGCCTACGTCGAGGCCCTGCGCGTCTTCGATGCCAACGGCCCGTATCGCCTGCTCGGCTACGGCTTCGGCGGCCTCGTCGCCTTCGAGATGGCCCGCCAGCTCGCCGCCGCTCAGGCATCCGTTCCGCTGCTCGTCGCCCTCGCGACCGAACCGCCCGCCGCCAACTCCGCCGCCGCTTTCCTCTCCGGCGGATGGATGCGCGCCCTGCCCGCGCTGTTCGGACGCAAATCCGGCGAGGAAGCCAACGCCCGCCGCCGCCGCACGCAGGATACGCCCGTCTTCCGCGCAAACCAGGAAGCCGCCCGCAAATATTCCCCCACCGCGGCGTCACTCGCCCTTCACGTCTTCGCGCCCGAGCGCGATTTCCCGCCCTTCCGCGCCGTGCAGGGCGGCTGGACCGCCTGCTGCCCCGACGCGCAGTTCTACCAGGTCCCGTGCAGCGGCCCCGAGATGATGGACGAACCCGCCGTCGAATCCATCGCCGACGCCGTCAAAAAGCTGGCCCGCGCCGAGGCCCTGACGAACGAGTTGGAAGACTAGCGCCGCCTACCCGCGCGACCACAGCATCGGCACCGCCAGCAGCAGCACCCGCCGCACCGCGTCGCGCGGAATTTTCACCGCGCCTGAGTCTGTTTCGATCCGCGCCAGCGTCTCGAGCCCGATCCGCGCCGGCGGCACGCATGCAAAGCGCACCCGCCCGTTATCGACCGCGGAGACCCATTCCAGGCCGCTCTCCAGCCCCTCGCGCGCCTGCCGCTTCACCTCGTCGAATCGCTCGTCCGGCACATACACGCGCCCGATCTCCGCGTCGCCCCGGCGGTCGCGCAGGATGTTCACGAGCTGCAATCCCTTGCCGTAGGCCACGCCTAGCTTCACGAGTTCCTTGACCGGACGCCGCGAAAATCCAGGCAGCGAAGCCGCGCAGAGTTTCGTCCAGAATTCTCCCACGCTGCCCGCCACGAGAAACGTGTATTCGTCGAGTTCCTCAGCACTCAGCGGCGCGGCGTCGTTCGGGAAACGCGTGAGGTCGAAAAGCTGGCCGCTCAAAATGTGATTCCACACCGCGAGCAGCGACTCCTGCGCGGGCGATTCGTCCAGCGTCTCCAGCAAATCGGGCAGGCGGCGCAAAAGTTCCGCCTCCTCGGGCCGGGACTGCTGCTTCACGAGCGCCGCGAGGGCGTGCGTCGCGATGTCGCCGTGGCGCAGCTGTTGGAGCGCCTCCACGCGGCGCTCGAGCTCGGCGGACGACGTATCCGCAATGCTGTCCGACGCCCGCGCAAGGAGATAGCCCAGCGCAATTGGGTTGCGCACCGCGCCCGGCAACAAACGCATCGTCAAAAAAAACGACCGCGATACCGCCTGCACGAGTTTCCAGTCCATCATCGCCGCTCCACGCTTCCGTCCACCGCTCGCACGAGATCGATCGCCGACGCGGCCGAGTTCCCCAGCCCCATGCCCGCCGCCGTCTCGACGTGCCCTGCCACCGGCGCAATGGGCGGCAGCTTGTTCGGCCCGCGATAGGCGTCGATTTCCACGATCGCCGTCGCATCGACGGCCACCGGATCACGGCCACCGTAAATCGTCAGATGCTGCCGCGTGAAATTGGGATTCGGAAACGGCCCGCCCGCAAATTGCAGCACCAGCCCGTCGAGGATCGTGAAGACGACTTTATCGTGCACCATCGGATCCGCGTAAATCTCGGCCAGATAGGGATTCCCAAAATTCGGCTCGCGCACGAAGCGCCGCCAGTTATCCACGTTCCAGAGCGTCATGTTCGCGATCGCGCCATTCACGCCACACATGAAGCTGTCGCAGAGCGACGGCACGTTGATGACCTTCGTCACGCGTTCGCTGAGAATCGTCGCGTAGTAGCTCGTGCTGCTGAGCTGATCGCCCATCGAAAGCATGTCCTCCAGCCGCTTGCCCTTCTTCTCGCCAAAGGTGCGGTCGCCCCAGATCAAGCGGCCAAGCACCGGCGCGGTGAGCGTCGCGTTGCGGTCGTAGCCCGTCGTGGGATCGATCCACTGCAGGCGAAAATCCGGATCGTGCTCGGAATACCCCGCCGCGAGAAGGTCTTCGCGATTGCGATCCCACACGATGATGTGATCCGGCGGCACGCCCGCCGCCTGCAGGCCCCGCGCGATCGCCCGCACCACCGCTTCGTGCGTGCCGCCGATCGGTCCCGGCGCGGCCGCCACCTTGATGCCGACCACGTCGTTCGCCTTCACGAGAGAACCCCACGCCGCGGCCGGAGTCGCCTTCCGCGTCGCCGCCATCACGACTTGATCGACCATCGCCTGCACGACCGCCGGCACCGGCGCGAAGCCATTTCCCAGCGCCCGCGAATCCGCGACAAAATACACCTTCGACCGCGCCGCCACCGCTCGCGCCACCGGCACCTCGTCCTCGTTCTGTTGCGCGCCCACGATGAGGGGCCACAAACAACAAATAAAAACCAGGCGGCGAATCACGGCGCAGAGTCTCCGTTGAGCCCGCGACGGTGTCAAACCGCCGCAAATGCCGTTGCGCGGGAATCTGCGATGAACGAGGCTGCCCGCGTGATCGAGCACCTCTACGCGCATATTCCCTTCTGCCCGAAGGTGTGCCCGTATTGCAGCTTCTACAAGGAAGCCAGCGACCGCAACAAGACCCGCGCCTTCCTCGACGCGATGCTCGCGGAGGCCGGCAAACACGCCGCTACGCTCCAGCCGCGCACGATTTTTTTCGGCGGCGGCACGCCCAGCGCGCTCAGCACCTCGCAACTGGAATTCCTCCTCGGCGGCCTGCGCGAGCGCCTCGATTTCTCCCGCGTCACCGAATGGACGCTCGAGATGAACCCCGCCACCGTCTCGCTCGAAAAAGCCCGCGCCCTCCTCGACCTCGGCGTCAATCGCATCAGCATGGGCGTCCAATCCTGGCACGATGACGAACTCCAGACGCTCGGCCGCGTCCACACCGCCGCCCAGGCCGAGCGCTCGTATCACATCCTCCGCGAGGCCGGTGTGCCGAACGTGAATCTCGACCTCATCTTCGGCGTGCCGGGCCAGACCCGAGACCAATGGCGCGCCTCGCTCGAGCGCACCATCGCCCTCGAGCCCGACCACATCTCCGCCTACTGCCTCACCTACGAGGAGGACACCGAATTTTTCCTCCGCCTCCAGCGCGGCGAGCATCGCCCCGACGAGGGCCTCGACGCCGACCTCTTCGAGCTCACGATGGACCTTCTCGGCGCCGCCGGTTACGCCCAATACGAAATCTCCAACCATGCCCGCCCCGGCCGCGAATGCCGGCACAACCTGGCCTATTGGACCGCCGCGGATTATGTCGGCCTCGGCCCCAGCGCATTCTCGACCGTCGGCATCGAGCGCTGGAAAAACGTCAGCGACACCGCCGATTACGTCCGCCGCGTGAACGAATCCGCCGATCCCGCCGACTTCCGCGAAACGGTCGATGCTCGAACCCGCCGCGGCGAACAACTCGCCTTCGCCCTCCGCACGAGCGCCGGCATCGACGAAACGAACGACGAAGTTCTCCGCCTCCAGGCCGCCGGCTATCTCGAGCCGCGCGGGGACCGCTGGGTGCTCACCCGCTCCGGAAAAATGGTGGCCGACGCCATCGCCGAGACGTTCGTATGATGATTGGAGCCACAAAAAGGCACCAAGAGTCACAAAAAGAATTCCTGATGCTCGGTCCTTTTTTGTGCTTTCTCGTGCCTCTTCGTGGCCGATGAATTCCTACGACGCCATCGTCGGCGGCGCCGGTCCCGCCGGCAGCGTGTGCGCGGCGCACCTCGCGCAAGCCGGACGCCGCGTCCTCCTCCTCGACCGCGCCAAATTCCCGCGCCAGAAAATCTGCGGCGACTGCCTCAACCCTTCCGTCTGGCCGATCCTCGACCGCCTCGGCCTGCGCGACCGTCTGCTCGCGCTCCCGCACACCGTCGTCCGCGAAGTCAGCTACCACGGCGGCTCCGTCGAATTGCGTTTTTCCATTCCCGACTCCCATGAAATCGTCGTCAAACGTCGCGACCTCGACGCCTTGCTCGCGCGGCGTGCGGTCGAGGCGGGCGTCGAATTTCGCGACGGCATCGCGGTGCAAAACCTCGCCGGAAATTGGGCCGTCGGGACGGACTCCGGCGAGTTCCACGCGCCGATCCTCATCGCCGCCGACGGCCGTAATTCCACCCTCGCGCGCCTCGCGGGTCGCCTGCCCGCCAGCACCCGCGAGCGCACCGCCATCCAATGCCACTGCCCCCGGCCAGCCTGGCACGACGACAGCGTCCGCATGCTGTTCTATCCGGGCGGCTACGGCGGCACCGCCCGCGTGAACGCCGACGAAATCAACCTCTGCCTCGTCGCCGAGCCGCGCGACCTCGCCGCCGTGCGCGCCCGCGCGGAGCGGGATTTCGCCCTCAGCGTCGAAACCGAGTGGCGCACGATCGCCCCCATCACGCGCCGCGATGCGCGTGACATCGCGAGCAAGGGACTCTTCCTCGTCGGCGACGCCGCCCGCGTCGTCGAGCCTTTCACCGGAGAAGGCATTTATTATGCGATGCGCTCCGGCGAACTTGCCGCCGAAGCGATTTTATCAGGCTCAAACGCCGAAGCGACCTACCGACGCACCCACGCCGCAATGTATCGCGGCCGCCTCTGGGTGAACCATCTTGCCCGCATTGCTGGCACGCATCCGAGCCTCACATCGCAAGCCCTCCGCCTCTTCAAATATTGGCCCGCGCCGCTCGGCGCCCTCACCGCGAAGGTCGTCCGCTAAACGTAGCGAATCTCGACCTCGCCCGTCGCGCGGACGAGCCCGTGCTTGCGCAGCAACGTCGCGAAGAGTGCGATCGCCTGCTTCTCGTCCGGCCCGAGATCGAAGCGGATGAATTCCGTGAGATAGCGCCGCACGAAATCGCGATCCGCATATTCCGCGGCGATTTGCTCGCGCGCGTCGAGCCCGCGCAGCTTCACGTCGCGCAAGGCTTCCGCGAGTCGCTCCGGATCCTTGACGTCCTCGCGAAACACCCAGCACGCAAAGACGAACGGCAGCCCGGTGCAGCGCATCCACTCCGCGCCGAGATCGAGAAAACTCCAGCCGTCGGCGCCGTGCGCCCGGCGAAACTCGAGCGCCGCGTCGCCGATGAGCAAGCGCGCCTGCGCATCATCCGTCGGCGCGTCCATGTAATCCGGCGTAAGATCGTGAAATTCCGCGAGCAGGACCTGCAGCAAGTGATTCGACGTGTGCGAGGCGGGATCGAGCGCAAGCGTTTCCAGCGCGGCGAGGGGTTCGCGATGCGCGAGAAAAACGCTGAAGACTTCGCCACGACTCGCGATGGCAATATCGTCCGCGATCAACGCGTGATCACGCTCCACGGCTTCGAAGACCGGCACGAGGGCGGCATCGAGCTCTCCGGCGGCAAAGCGCTCGGCAAGCGTCGCGGGCAAATCCAGCGAGACGATCTCCTCGAGGCCGGCGATGAGCGGGCGGGCGTTCAGGTAAGGCACCGATCCAAGCCGGTAGCCCGCAAAGGCGTCGCGCATTCTCAGGCCGCCTGCAACTCCGTGGACGGCGCGATGCGTTCGTAAAAGGTGTTTCGCTGCATCGGCTCGCGGCCCGCCTCGCGGATCACTTTCTCGAGCGTGTAGCACGTCTGCTGCTGCGGCGTCGTCGCACCCGCCATGTGAAAAATTTTCTCCTCGATGATCGTGCCGTGCAGATCGTCCACGCCGTAGTTCAGCGAAATCTGCGCGAGCGGCAGGCCGAGGCTGATCCAATACGCCGTGATGTGCGGGAAGTTATCGAGGTAGATGCGGCTCACCGCGAGGTTGCGCAGCTCCTCAATGCCCGTCGCGTGCGGAATGTCCTTGAGCATCGGCCGGGCACCGTCGGGCTCGAAGGCAAACGGAATGAAGCCGGTGAAGCCGCCCGTCTCGTCCTGGAGTTCGCGCAGCCGGCGCAGGTGATCCACGCGATGGTGCGTCTTTTCGATGTGCCCGTAGAGCATCGTGCAGGTGCTTTTCTCGCCCATCTGATGCCAGGTGCGATGGACCTCGGCCCATTCGTCGGCGGTTTCCTTGCCCTTGCAAATCTGATCGCGAATCTCCTGGTCGAAGATCTCCGCGCCGCCGCCGGTGATGGCGCCCAGCCCGTTCTCGCGCAGCAGTTCGAGCGTCTCGCGGATCGAAAGTTTGAAGACGCGCTCGGCGAGGTGGCGGACTTCCACCGCCGTGAAGGCCTTGATGTGCAGATTCGGATCCAACGTCCGCAACGCCCGCAGCAATTCCAGATACCACTCGCCCGGCAGCGAAGGATGCAACCCGCCGACCATGTGAATTTCGGTGATTCCCTCCGTAAGGCCCTCGCGCACCGTCGCCTCGATCTCCGGGATCGATTGCTCGAAGGCATGCGCTTCGCGTTTCTTCGCGCCAAACGCGCAGAACTGGCACGAGAGCAGGCAGACGTTCGAGTAGTTGATGTAGCGATTGTGAATGTAGGTCGCGACGTTGCCGTTCTTCCGTTCGCGCACGAGATTCGCAATCGCCCCGAGGCCGTTCACGTCGCGGCTCTCGTAAAGCACGGTCGCATCCGCGTCGGAGATGCGCTCTTCCGCCGCGACTTTCTCGTAAATGGGCAGCAACTCTTTCGATAGCAGGCGGACGTTCATAAGGTAAAGGCCGGCAAATCTTTCACAAAGTTATGGTCCCACCGCAATGCCGGATTGCAACCAGCCAACCAATCGCCGCCGCACGCGCGATTCCCGAGATGAGCTCTGCATCCACCCTTCTCGAGAAAGACCGTCGTTCCCTCCATGGCCATCGCCTGCGCGGCCAGCCGGCATTCTGGATCGGTCTTGTGTCCCTGTTATTGTCCCTCCTCGGCCTCATGGCCCGACAGCGGGAAATTCCGGAAATCCGCGCCTTTGGTCGCCGCGTGCTCGGTGCGCTGCCCGGCGGGGCCGATTTCCTCGGCAGCCTCTTTCATTTCCAATTTTCCCCGCCCTTCATCACCCTCGCCACCGGACTGGGCCTGGCCTTGCTGATCTGGGGTTGGGCCGAACTCCTCGGTGCCTCGCGAATCAAGCGCGAACTCATCGCCGCCGAGGAACTCAAGCGCCAGCAGCAGATCGCCCACGAGATGGAATCCGAGGACGCCAGACATGATCGCGGCCCCGCCGCGGAAGCTCGGCGACGCGAACAACTGGCCAGTGAAATGAAAGCCGAGGAGGCTTCCCCCTCTCCGGCGCAGGATCCGCACCGTTAGGATCGCGAAATCCGTTGCATCCCCCTGCCGCGCGGCTTACTTTCGCCTTATGAATCCTCTCTTTGCCCTCGGCATGCCCGGCATGCAGGAGCTTCTCCTCATCCTCGTCATCGTGCTCGTGCTCTTCGGGGCAAAACGCCTGCCGGAGCTCGCCCGCGGCCTCGGCCAGAGCATGAATGAATTCCGCAAGGCCAAGGACGAGTTCGAACGCGAGATTCACAAGCCGCTCGAGGAAGCGACCAAGGAATCTCCCGCCAAGCCCGCGGACAAACCGGCCTGAGGTCGGACTCCCCCAAGGCCCGCGATGACGCGCCCCCGGCCGCTCGCCATCGTCGGCGCCCTCGCGCTCGCCGTTCTTTTCGCCGTCCATTCGGCGGCGGCGCTCGAGCCCTTCACCGTCCTCTCATATAACGTCGAGAACTGGCTCCCCATCGATCGCATCGTCGGTGGCAAACCGGCGACTTCCGGCAAACCCGAGTCCCAAAAAACCGCCGCCGTCGCCATCATTGCCGCCCATCGGCCCGCAATCGTCGGCGTCATCGAGATTGGCGACCGCACCCAGCTCGACGACCTGCGTTCCCGGCTCAAGACCGCCGGCCTCGACTACCCCTACGTCGAATGGCACGAGGGCCTCGACCCCGCACGCCACGTCGCCCTGCTCAGCCGTTTTCCCATCGTCGCGCGCGATTCGCAGGACCACGTCACCTTCGAGATCAATGGCCAGCCCAATGGCATCCAACGCGGCATCCTGGATATCACCGTCGAGCCGCAGCCCGGCTACCGCGTGCGCCTGCTCGGGCTGCATTTGAAATCCCGCCGCCTGACTCCCGCCGTCGATGAAACCGCCCTCCGCGCGAAGGAATCCTGGTTCGTCCGCCAAACCCTCGACGCCATCTTTGCGCAGACCCCAGACACGCGCCTGCTCCTCTTCGGCGACCTCAACGACACGCGGGACCAATACCCGATCCGCGAAATTTGCGGCCCCCGCGGCACGCCCGGCCGCCTTACCGACATTCCGCTCGCCGACAGCCGCGACGAACGCTGGACGCACTACTACCGAACCGCGGACGAATACGCGCGCATCGATTATTTTCTCGCCAGTCCGCGACTTTGGCCCGAAATCGACCGCAAAAAATCCGGCGTCGACGACTCTCCGCAATGGAGCGACGCCAGCGACCACCGCGCGATTTTCGTCACGATTCGTCCTCCCAAAAAATGAACCTTCTCCGACTGCCCGCCTTCGCCGTCGTCCTTCTCTTGATCGCCGGCAGTCTGCCCGCCCGCGCTGACGCCGACGCGGAATGGACCGCCATCGAGCAGCTCGACAAGGGGCCGCCCGCCGCTCCCGCCAGCCGCGAAGAGGCCCTGCGCCTGGCTCGCGCGCAGTTCGCCCGCGAGCAGGCCGCGCTCACGGCCTTCATTGCCGCCCATCCCGGCGATCCGCGTGTGCTCGATGCGAAACTGCGCCTCACGAGCATCCGCGCCGCCATCGGCGAGATGGAGCAGAAGCCCGCCGAGGTCCACGCCGCCTTGCTCGAACTCATGGCGCTCGAAAAATCGAAGGACGTTCCGCGCAATCGCCTGCCCGACGTCGCCTTCCGCCGCATCTCCCTGCAAATGCAGACCCTCGACGGCAGCCCGGCCGAGATTCGCGAGGCCGTCGTCACCGCCGCGCGCAACTATGCCATCCGCTTCCCCGAGGATCGCCGCTCGCCCCGCCTGCTGGTCGAGGCCGCCACCCAATGCGACGACGATCCCCGCACCATGCGCGATCTCCTTACCTCCGCCCAATCGCTCTCGAAGGAGCCCGCCCTCAATGCCCGCATCGCGGACGACATGCGCCGCCTCGGGGCCCTCGACCGCCCCGTCACCGCCCGATTCCGCACCATCCAGGGCGACCAGATCGACCTCGCCGCCCTGCATGGCAACGTGGTCGTGCTCCTCTTCTGGGCCGCCGAATCCCCACCCAGCCTGCTTTGGATGCAGCAATTCCGCGCCGCCGTGGAAAAAATCCCGCCCGACCACCTGCGCATCATCCTCGTGAGCCTGGACACGAATCGCCAGGCGCTCGACGCCGCGATCAAGGGCTTCGAGATCCCGTGGCCGGTGAATTTCGACGGCAAGGGCTGGGACAACGCCGTCGCCCGCCCGCTCGGCATCAATGCGATCCCGACGGTCTGGATCCTCGACAAACGCGGCATCCTCCGCACGTTGAACGCCCGCGAAAGCTACGACCTTTGGATCCGCCGCCTCCAGCGCGAGCGGTGATCCAACCAAACTTCAAAAACCTATTCATGAGGGCGGGGGGTCACGTCATCTTTGGCCGCGCGTAGTTCTGGAGGGCTTTTCCTCGACCTCTGCCCAATTGTCTTGTAGCAAACTGAGTTCCTTTCCTCATGGCTCAAAAACCCGAGATCGAAATTGCAAAGTTAACACTCGATGGATCAATTGTTCGGTGGCGAGCAGTGTCGAATATTTGTCTTACCGCGATTCGGTGGGGAGGAACGGTCGCGATTGCCTTTTACGTGTTTAAGACCGTCGATTGTTTGGCCGGCAGGACGACGGCGGCAAACATGACCGGGTCCATCAATTTGCGGTTCCTTGCGAACCGATACGCCGCAGAGATTGTGTTCGCTATTTTTGGCGCCGGTGGCATTGGTTATGGCGTGCGGGCCAAGAGCCTTTACAATAAAGCTACGAAAAAGCTGAAACGTTTAGAAAAATACGAGCGCAACCATGATCCAGATCGAAGTGGAACTGGAATGACTGACGACGAGTAAGATGGAAGCTGCAAATCTACAACTTTTGGACTTTCTTGTTTTCGGAGCCGGGGTGGCTTTTACCTTGATTGGCTGGGTCGTATTTTGGCGACCTTTGGCGGTCGCGCATCTGAGACAAGACCTATTCGATGCCCGTGATTATCTTTTCGACTTGGTTGTCGATAGAGACACAACCCTGACGTTTGAATCCGTTGCCTATAAAGGAATTCGTTCTGAGCTAAACTCCATGATTCGGAATGCTGGATCTCTCAGCCTTTTTGGAGCACTCATGATCCGTATTTTTGTCCCCGAAGGGCAAAAACGTTATGCAGAGAAGAATTTGAAGCTGAGAGCTGCATTGCCTGACGATCAAAAGAAAACGCTGCAGATGATTGATCGTCTCCAAAGTGGCGCCGTAATTAAATTCCTTATGTTTTCGTCTCCCATAATGTGGGGAGCTGTCTCATTCGGGGCGCTCTTTTTGGCCATCTTTGCCTGCGGTTACGTTGTAAAGGGTGGGTGGACGGCCTTCAATCAGATGTTGGAAGAGCAAATCTTTGGTAGGGTTACGAAGCTGATAGAGTTGCAAAACCGTCAAAAATACCTCTTTGGCGGGACGTACTGTGTAGGGTAGCCAAACTTACAGGCGAGGAGTGGAGGGGTGGTGCAGCCCGAAAGACTCGACCTTTCAACATTCTGAACCGTAGCCAGAAGATTTGCGGGAACGGTTTTCGGAAAATGCCAACGCTCAAGTGCGGAGTCCTCGCGAGATGTGCTGGCCTCGGGACGTAATTATTCCGGCGAGGCGGCCCAGAAGCGCTGGAAGGCTTCCTGCCAGTCGCGGGATTCGACTTTTTTGCGCGCCACCTCGCCCATGCGGGCGCGCAGGGCGGCGTCCTCGGCGAGGCGGCGGATGCGGTCGGCGACTTCCTCGGCGTCGTTTGCGCGGGTGATGTAGCCGTCCTCGCCGTCATCGATGAGGTCGCGCGGACCGCCGACGTCGCTCACGATTACGGGCAGGGCGCTGGCGTGCGCCTCGAGCACGACGTTGCCGAAGGTGTCGGTCGTGCTGGGGAAGACGAAGAAATCCGCCGAGGCGTAGGCGATGGCAAGGTCTTCACCGCGCAGGTAACCGGTAAAGATCGCGTCGGGCAATTGTTGCCGCATTTCCGCGAGATAGGGACCATCGCCGACGAAGATCGGGCGCACGGGGAGCTTCCATTCCGCCACGCGTCGAGTTGCCGCGACGATGACGTCGAGGCCTTTTTCCTTGGAGACGCGGCCGACGTAGAGCATCGCCAGCTCGCCCGGGCGCAGGCCGCGCGACGGCCAGAAATTCGCATCGCGACGCGTGGGGCGGAACATCTCGATGTCGAGCCCGCGCGGGAGTGTGCGGAGCTTCGAGGACGGAATGCCACGCTCGGCCCAGCTCTTGCGGTAGTCCTCGGAGTTCACCCACACGACATCGAGCTGGCTGTAGAACCAGTGCATGTAGTTCCACGTGAGCGTCTCCATGAAGGAGTCGTCGGTGAGGATGCGCACGTATTGAGGGAAGTCGGTGTGGTAAATGCCCGCGGTGCGCAGGCCGAGCACCTTGGCCGCCGCGAGCGCAACGAGGCCGACGGGGCCGGGCGTGCTGATGATGATCTCGCCGAAATTCTCGCGCGCAATCCAGTCCACGATGGCGAGAATGGGCGGGAAGCTCAGCCGCTGGAGCTCATACTCCGGTAGCTCGAACTCGCCAACGGGCGGGAAATTTTTGAGCGGGATGCCCATCTCCTCGATCTCGGAACGGGAGACGACGACCGTGAGATCGTGGCCGGTCGCGATGCCGGCGGCGGTCATCTTGCGAATGGTCGTCGCGACGCCGTTGACGTCCTCGAGCGTGTCGGTGAACCAGGCGCGGCGGGTGTTCGTGAGGGCGACGGGCACTTCGCCGCAGGCGGCGCGGCTCATGTCCGCCAGCCACGCGCGGCGGGGCATGCGGAAAGCGTGGATGTAGGGACTGAGGAGCGCGCCGATGGGAACAAGCGGGCTGATCGTTTGAATGCTCTCGATGATCTTTCCGGCGGTGATCTGCGCGATGAATTGCGTGAAGAAGCGGAAGCCGAGCTGGTTCGCCATGAGATTCGCCATGAGGAAGGCGCGCCGCTCGGGCTCCGGCACGCCGCTGGTGATCGTGGCCAGCGCGGTCTTCACGCTGGGCTGCGAGAAGTAGCCGGAGAGTTCCTTCCACAGCGAGGCGTTGCCCGGCTTCGCCATCTCGAAAATCTTGCCGCTGAGAATGCCCTGCGCGAGGAAGCCGAGCTTTTCCCCGAACGTAAAGACGGTGGGGTCCTTCCCCTCCATGAAGCGGGAAAACATTTTCTCGAGCAGGCCGACGCCAGGCTCGTCGCTGCGAAGGGCGAAGCGGTCCTTCGCGTATTGGAAGGCAACGTTGTAGGTGCCATGGGCGCGCACGAGGGCGTCGCCGGGCTTGCCCGCCGCTTCGCAACGGCCCTCGCGGACGTGGGCGAGGAATTCCGCGGGCGTCGCCGCCGTGGGTGTGGCGGTCCAGGCGCGGCCGGGCTGGATGCCGCCGTGGTCGTCGGAGCCGCCGAGGAAGGCCTTGCGCCAGGGTTCGTCGTGGGTCGGCTGGATGTTCGTCGCGGCGACGAAGCGCTCGATGTCGCGCGGCTTCAACCGCTCGAGCGCGAACCGGGCGGATTCGCTGAGGATCGCCGGGTAGCGACCGTTGATGATCTCGAAGTGACGGAAAAGCAGGATCAGCTTTTGAAAATGAAGCGGCGTGAGCTGCTCGTTGAGCGCGTGGAACGGATGCGCGACCGCGTGGGCAAGGCCGACGCCGGCGAGGTAGGCCTGGAGTTGGTAGATATTGCCCTTGAGTTCCTGCACGTCCCGGTGCTGGGCCTCGGTGAGGCCATAGACGAGGATGTGGACGCGGCAGCCGTCCTCGGGAAAGGCTGCCGCGACTTCCTCGCTGAAGAACACGCCCGGCAGCGCGCCGATCTCGAGGCACCCGTCGAGCGTGTCCTGATCGGTGATCGTGACGAACTGCATTCCCGCGGACCGCAGCTTGTCGTAGATGGCCTTCGGATCGGAATAACTCGCGGGAAAATCCAGCCGGCGAAGGGCCCAATCGGCGGCCCGCTTGCTGTGCCGGGAATAAACGTGGAGGTCGGCGCGGGCGCTCATGAGGTCGTTTCGGAGAGGGCGCGTTGGCGCCCGAGCCAGTCCTCATAGGTCATCGCCTCCCGACCGGCAAGCGCGCGGACGAGACATTTTCGCGCGTGTTCGCGGATGGCGGGATGGCTCCAATCGGGCGGGTGCAATCCCATGCGCACGAGCGGCCGTTCCCCGAGCGCACGGAGGAGCAGGCTGTTCCAGGCAAGGCTGGTCGCCCGCCGCCAGGCCGCGCGCACGCTATAGACGAGGCTTTGCGAGGGATGCGCCTTGCCGCGCACGAGATCCTCCACCCGGCCGATGCGCGTGGTGTATTGGAATCCCGCCCGCGCCACGGCTCGCGCCGCCGCGTCGCCCAGCAGCCAGGCCGGCGCGATGAAGCCCGTCGGCGTCAGCCCCGCGGCGTGAAATTCCCCGAGCGCCCGCGTCACCCGCGCAAACGCCTCCGCCTCGTCGAGATCGTAGAATTCGCCCTCGCCCGCGGTGTAGGATTCCGTCACGAGCCGGCTCCAGAGGCCGCCACCGGTGCCAGCGGGCTTTTCGCGCAGGTGAAAGTATCCGTGGACGACGGCTTCGTGCCCGGCGCGGACGCAGCCCGCCAGCCAGTCGCAGAATTCGGGATCGTCCTGAAAGTGGCCGCAATGGTGGTGATCCGGGATGACGAGCAACGACGTGCGCCGCACCCCGAGCGCTTTGAGATCGGCCAGCATCTGCTCGGTAACCTCGCGCGTGCGGGGACTGACGTCGTGAATCGAGGCCACGAGGCCCCGGGCCTGCGGGAATTGTTGGTGCGGGCGGATTTGCATTCGACTTCGCGGTATGGTAACAAGGACGATTGCCTCAAAAGAAGTCCCATGTCCGATAACGATCCCCGCGGCCCACAAAACAAGCGTCCGAACGGCGGCGACCCTCAATTCAATTGGCGGGGGCTCGTCTTCTTCGCGATCACGGTCGCCCTGCTCGGGGGGGCCTTCGTCTTCCGCGGCGGCTCGCTCCTGCAAAACGAGACGCTGACATATCCCGTTTTCGAGCAACTCGTCGCCGACGGCAAGGTCGTCGCCACCGACGAAAAGCCCGTCAAATACGTCGTCGAGGCGGGCAGCCCGACGCAGTATCTCACCGGCTTCTACAAAAAGACTTCCGCACCGACGCCCGCCCTCAATGCGCCCGCCAAGGCGTCCGCACCGGTCGAGGAGGCCGTGCCGTTCCGCGTGGATGTCTTCGCGCAGTTGAACGGCGACGATGTCAAGAAGCTGCTCTCCGACGCGAAGCTGCCCTACACCATCGTGCAGGAGTCGAACCTCCTCGCCACGACCATCGTCAGCTTCCTGCCGATCGCGCTCTTCCTGCTCGTCCTCTATTTCTTCTTCCGCTCGCAAATCAAGATGGCAGGCAAGGGCGCGCTGAACTTCGGCAAGTCGAAGGCCAAGATGATGGCCCGCGACAAGAACAAGATCACGTTCAAGGACGTCGCCGGCGTCGAGGAGGCCAAGGACGAAGTGTTGGAGCTTGTCGAGTTCCTCAAGGATCCGAAAAAATTCCAGAAACTCGGCGGCCGCATTCCCAAGGGCGTGCTGATGGTCGGCTCCCCGGGCACGGGCAAGACGCTGCTCGCCCGCGCCATCGCCGGCGAGGCCGACGTGCCGTTCTTCTCGATCAGCGGTTCGGACTTCGTGGAAATGTTCGTCGGCGTCGGCGCGAGCCGCGTGCGCGACATGTTCGAGCAGGGCAAGAAATCCGCGCCGTGCCTCATCTTCATCGACGAAATCGACGCGGTCGGCCGGCATCGCGGCCACGGCCTCGGCGGCGGTCATGACGAACGCGAACAGACGCTGAACCAGCTCCTCGTCGAGATGGACGGCTTCGACACGCAGGACGGCGTCATCATCATTGCGGCCACGAACCGCCCCGATGTGCTCGACCCCGCGCTCCTGCGTCCGGGCCGTTTCGACCGCCAGGTCACCGTGAATCTGCCCGACGTGAAAGGCCGCGAGGAAATCCTCCGCGTTCACGCCAAGAAGGTGAAAATGGCCGACGGCGTCGATCTCGCCGTCATCGCCCGCGGCACGCCCGGCTTCTCCGGCGCGGAGCTGGCGAACCTCATCAACGAAGCCGCGCTCTCCGCCGCCCGGGCCGGACTCAAGGCGATCACCACGCCGGAGCTCGAGGAAGCCCGCGACAAGGTCCGTTGGGGCCGCGAACGCCGCAGCCTCGCGATGAGCGATTCCGAAAAGACCGCCACCGCCTGGCACGAGGCCGGCCACGCGCTCCTCAACGTCGTCATCCCGCACACCCACCCGCTGCACAAGGTCACGATCATCCCGCGCGGCCCTGCGCTCGGCGCGACGATGTATCTGCCCGAGGGCGACAAATACTCGACCCAGCGCAAGGAGGCCCTCGCCATGCTCGCCGTCACCATGGGCGGCCGCATCGCCGAGGAGATGTTCACCGACGACGTCTCGAACGGCGCGTCCGGCGATATCATGCAGGCCACGAAACTCTCCCGCCGCATGGTCTGCGAGTGGGGCATGAGCAGCTTGGGCATGATCCGCTTCAGCGAGGAGAACGAGCACGTCTTCATGGGCCGCGACATGGGCCGCGCCCGCGAATACAGCGAATCCACCGCCCAGCAAATCGACGCCGAAGTGAAGCGCCTCATCGACGAAGCCTACGAACAGGCCCGCCAGATCCTCGAGGCCCATCGCAAGCAGGTGGAACTCATCGCCAAGGCTCTGCTCGAGTTCGAGACCCTCGAAGGCGCGCAGGTGAAGGATCTCATCGAGCTCGGCTACATGCGGCATCCGCCGATTAATCAGCCCAAGCCCCCGCCGCTCCCGCCCGCGCCGCTCGCAAGCGACGTGCCCGAGCCTATCAAACCGCCGCGCCCGGAACTCCCGCCCGGCGGCCTGCCCGCGCCAAGCCCGGCATAGTCGTCCGATCGAGGGCTGCCATTCGAGCCGCCAATTCTCCCGCCAACGCGCCGCCCAAAAGCGGCGCGTTTCGCTTTCTCGAAATTCGTCGATCTCATTCCGAACGAGCGCATCCCTTTTAGGTAGCGACATCACGCTGCGATGCCTGGTCTTCGCAGCGCGACGCCCACCTCTCGTCTGCCGCATTCTCCCCTTGGCGGGGCGGCATTCCCATCCGTTGGAGCCGCGCTCACGGCCATCGTTGGTCGCCTCGCACCGCCGAAACCCGCCGATTCCACGATTCTCAAGACATGCCCTGCAAAATTTTCCAAAAATTTCTTCCCATCGGCGACGAGTCTCCCTTTATTGAGACCAAGTCTCATTCGCATAACATTTCCCGCAACGTTCACATGAAATCTTTCCGTCCCGCCCGCTTTGCCGCTCCCCTTCTCGCTCTCAGCGCGCTTCTTCCCTCGCTCCACGCGGAGGTCGGCAACGTGCAGGGCGTGAAATCCTACCTCGTTTCCACTGTGGCGAAGATGGACGCCGCCGCGCACGATTTCGTGACGAACGCGAAGGCCTACGCCGCGATCATCGACGCCTACAACGGCGACTACGCGAAGGCCTACGCCGCTAAAAAACCCGAGATCGACGCTCTCGTGAAGGCGATGCAGGAGAATTACAAGGCGATGGACAGCTACGGTTACGAGACCGTCGAAGGCATCGTCGGCGGCGTGGATTCGTTCACCCACTACGACCGCGACCTCGACGCGGGCGTGCCGCAAACCGCGGGCGCCGATAATGTCGCCGAAATCGTCCTCACCCTGCGCGATGGCGCCAGGATCGATCACCAAGGCTGCCTCTTCACCTACATCATCGAGCCCACCCTCTGGGGCGGCGACAAACGCTGGATCACGCCGATTGATCTCAATGGCGACGGCAAACTTGCCCCGCGCGAATCCCTGCCCAAGGCCGACGTCGTCCTCGCCGCCTCGGCGGATGTCTCCGCACGCATCGACGCGCTCCTTGCCGACGCGAATGCCTGGCAGCCAACGCAGGCGGATTGCATCGCCGCGATGATCACGATGACGCCCACGCTCTCCGATTATTTCGAGGACTGGAAGGAATCCCGCTACGCCGCGAGCGAGTCCGGCCGCTTCTACGCCGTCAGCCGCGTCTCCGACATGCGCGGCATCATGGGCAGCTGCGCGATCATGTATCAGGCCGTCGATCCGACCGTCGCGCAAAAGGACGCCGCCCTCGCGAAGGCCATCCGCAATGGCTTCCAGGGCATCACGAGCTTCCTCGACAAGATCGACGCCCGCGAAAAATCCGGCGACATCCAGCTCGCCGAGATCGACGAAATGGCGTCCCAAGCCAAGGAACACACCGACAAACTCGTCCCGCAAATCGAGCAGGCCCAGGCCCTCGTCGAAAAGAATTGATCCGCCCGCCATGCGCCATTTCCTCATTCTGAGCGTCCTTCTGCTCGCCGTCACCGGCGTCGGGCGGGCTGACGTGCTCGACCAAGCCGGCGCCGCGCAAACGACCCTCGACGATCTCGCGCTTTCCGCCGTCGCGCACCGCCCCGAGGCGGAAAAAATCCCCCGCGCCGCGCTGGAGGAATTTGGAGCGAGCCTTGGTTCCGCCGAAGCCCGCCAGCTCTGGTCGCAGGTCCTCGTCCCGCTCAATACCGCAGCCAATCCGCTGGCGACCGCCCAATCCCTCGGCACGCTGCGCGGCACGCTCCAGCAAGTGCTCGCCCTGGAAATGCTCCAGGCCTACGCCGCAGGCAACCTCGAAGCCACCCGCCAGGCCCGTGCCGCGATCAAGCTCCCGAAGCACGCCAGCGCCGTCGAGGGCTTGCTCGCCCTTCAGCGCATCGGGGGCGCCACCGACCAGCGCGCCGAGGTCGCCCGGATGCTCGCGCGCGAGACCCTGGTCTGGCAGGGCAGCCGAGCCCGCGAACGCGCCGACGAGTTGCTCCGCCTCGCGAAGGCCGGCCGCGCCACGCCGGAACTCGTCGCCCTGCGCACCGCCGAAATCCAGGCCCTCACCGAATTTCCACCCGCCCTCCTCGCCGCCGCCAAACTTGCGCCACCGCCCAACCTCGCCCTCCCCACTCCCGGTAACACCGCGGCCTCTCTCGCGGCTTGGAAGAGCGCCATTGAGGCCCGCCTCCCCGACCTGCTCTCTCCCGACGAAGTCGAGCACCAGGAACGTCTCGTCGTGAAACTGCTCCGCCTCGTCCCGATGGAATACCGCGCCGGCGTGCGCGACGGGGCGATCACCATTCCGCTCGAGTATCGCGAGGCCGTCAGCTTCACCCAGCAGGCGCAGCAACTCCTCGGCGAGGTCCGCCCCAGCTGGCTGAAAACCAAGGCCGCCGCCATGGCCGCCCACTCCGCGGAGTTGGAAACCGGCTTCGCCACGCTGGAATCCACCATCGCCGCGAAGGGCGACATCGCCATCGTCGAGCAAACCTGCAAGGACCTCTCCGCCCTCCTGCAGGACAAATTCGGCGTCTCGCTGCGCCGCGCCGGCAAGGGCGCCGACGTCGTGCAGGAGACCGCGCTCGAGATTCGCTCCCTTCTCGGCGAATCCCTCCGCGCCGCCCGCGCCGGCCAATGGCGCCAGGCCGACGCCCTCCGCCTCGAGGCCTACACCACGTTCGACCTCGAAATCGAGGCCCGCGTCCTCCCTCGCGATCCCGAACTCGCCACCCGCGCCGAGCGCAGCTTCCTCGACGGCGGCCACGAGGGTCCCGGCATCAAGGCCGCGCTCGATCAACGCGCCAAGAGCCCCGCGCTCGAGACACCTTACGAGCACACCCTCAAGGCCCTCGATGAATGCGTCGCCCTTCTGCGCGTCGGCCTCTCGCCCACCACCGTCTCCATCACCGCCTTCACCATCGTGCTGCGCGAGGGTCTGGAGGCCGTCGTCATCCTCGCCGCCTTGCTCGCGGGCTTGCGCGGACCCGAGAACGCCGGCTCGCGCCGTCAGGTCGGCATCGGCGCGACGGCCGCCATCATCGTCTCCGCCATCACCTTCATCCTCGCCCGCACGGTCATCCAGTCGCTCAGTCGCTACGGCGAGACGCTCGAGGCCGTCATCTCGATCCTCGCCGTGCTCATCCTGCTCATCGTCACGAACTGGGTCTTCCACAAATACTACTGGACCGGCTGGAACACCCGCCTCCGCGAGCTCAAGGACAAAGCCGCCACCCAGCGCGGCCAGCGTTGGGAGTCCTTCGCAATGTGCGGCGTCGGCTTTCTCACCATCTACCGCGAGGGCTTCGAGACCACGCTCTTCATGCAGAGCCTCATCCTCGAGGGCGGCTTCGCGGCCTCGCTCATTGGCTTGCTTGCAGGGCTCGCGGTCATCGGCGTCGCCGGCTGGGCCATCTTCCGCTGGGGGATGAAGCTGCCCTACCGCAAACTCCTCGTCTGGACCGGCGTCCTCGTCGTCACCATTCTCGCAACCTTCCTCGGCTCGACGGTCCGCCTCTTCCAGACCATCGGCTGGATGCCGATTCATCCGATTCGCGAACTCGAGATTCCCGCCTGGATGGGCACATGGCTTGGCATCTATCCCTCGTGGGAAGGTCTCATCATTCCGCTGCTGGGGTTCGCCTACGTCGGCGGCGCCTGGCTCTTCGTCCGCTGGCAGGGCCTCCGCAAGCAGGCCGCCTTCGAGGCCCTCGTCGAATCCCGCCGCAAGCCATTGCACCCGGTCGTGCCCGTCTCCTGAAATTCATTCTTCGAGCATCCGCAAAAAGTTCCCGATCCGAAACAAGAGTCACTTGTCCTTAACCTTCACTCGTCTTTTATGAAAAAAGCCCGCCTGCCCTTCGCCCTGCTCGCCGTCAGCGCCTGCTTCGCAAGCCCGCTGAAAGCCCAGCAGGACATTCTTAACGACCAACAAGGCTCTCCCGGTCCCCTCACCCAGTGGCTGGAGTGCGATCGCATGCTCGCCGACTGCGGCGGCCCGCGGAAATTCCTCGAGGACAAGGGCGTCGAGTTCTTCGGCGGCTACACCGCGGAAGTCTGGGGCAACACCACCGGCGGCATGGAGCGCGGAGCCGTCTATACCGGCCTCCTCGACTTCGGCGTGAATCTCGACTTCGAAAAACTCGCCGGCTGGAAGGGCGCCAGCTTCAGCACCACCTGGGCCTGGCTCAGCGGCCGCGACGTCTCGGAGGACAAGGTCGGCAACTTCCTCACCGTCTCGAGCATCGCCGGTTTCAACACCCTCCGCATGATGGAGATGTGGTTCCAGCAAAACCTCCTCGACGACAAGATCTCCATTCGCCTCGGCCAGATCACCGCCGACAGCGAGTTCATTATCTCCGATTACGGCGCCACCTTTATCAACGGCACCTTCGGCTGGCCCGCCGCCGTTTCCACGAATGTCCCGAATGGCGGTCCCGCCTATCCGCAGGGCGGCCCTGGCGTCCGCGTCGCGATCACGCCCGTCGATTGGTTTACCTACCAGGCCGCCGCCGTCGAGGGCGATGTCTTCGCTCAAAACGTGAACCGCCACGGCTTCCGCTGGCGTCTCAATCAGAAGTTCGGCTACTTCCTCATCAATGAAGCCCAGTTCCGCTGGAACCACCGCGACGACGAGACCGGCCTCGCCGGCCAGCTCAAGCTCGGCGCCTGGTTCCACACCGCCGACTTCGCCGCCTCGTATGGCGACAACACCTACTGGGGCGACAGCGGCTACTACGCCATCGTCGATCAACAGCTCTTCCGCGAGCCTTCCACCGAAACCGCCGCCGTCACCAGCAAGGATGCGAAAGCCGTCGTCTCGCCGGATGGAAAATCCTCCGCGAAGTCCTTCAAGGAACCCGTCAAACTCGAAAAATCCAGCCAAGGCCTCGGCTGGTTCGGCCGCGTCTCCTTCGATCCGCAGGACCGCAACTTCGTCGGCTTCTACTTCGACACCGGCCTCGTCTATACCGGCCTCATCCCGGGCCGCGACGACGACGTCCTCGGCGTCGCCCTCGGCTACGCCGACCTCACGAACGGCGCCGCGCAAACGCTCTTCGACGAAGGCTCACGGAAAGCCGGTTACGAAGCCGTGCTCGAGGTCACCTACGACGCCCAGCTCACCAAATGGCTGCACGTCCAGCCCGACCTCCAATACATCATGCGCCCCGGCGGCACCGGCGACCTCGGCAACGCCCTCGTCCTCGGAGGCCGCGTCTCCGTCACGTTCTAAGCCTCGCCCTCACATCATACGGCCCCGTCGATTGAATGAAATTGGCGGGCGCCGCATATTCTGGGACGCCAAGAATCGTCACTCGCATCCGCCTCCCTCGGCAGCCCCGCCGCATTCACCACCTTCTTCGCCTCCGGCATCGCCGAGGGTGAGAATCATCAATGAAGCCGGCGCCACCGACTCGAACGGCGACAATGTCAGTTCCAACCTCGGCGTGGACAATATCCAGGCCGTGCCCGAGCCCGCATCTCCCACCCTCCTGCTCCTCAGCAAGCGCATCACCCTCCTCGTTTCTCGAAAGCCCACCCGCTCTCCGCTTTCCTGCCGGAATCGGGTCAGCTAGCCCCGGCTCTCGCGGTCGGCCACCAACCCGAGCAACTCGCCAGGCTGGTCAATCATCGCGAGCGGCCCCTGCGCCGCCAGCACCGTCCCGGAATTGTAGCCCCACGTCACGGCGACGCAGCGCAGTCCCGCGCGCTTGCACGCCTCGATGTCGCGCGTTTCGTCCCCGACGTAGAGCGCCTCCGCCGCGCCAAAGCCGTTCTTCTTCATCGCCTGCCGGATCTCCCGCGCCTTGCCGAGCAATCGCGACGAACTCCGCACGAAATCGAAGACCTCCAGATCGTGATTCCGGAGAAAAATGCCGACATTTTCCTCGGAGTTGGACGTCACGATGCCGAGCCGCAGCCCCCGGACATGCAACGCGCGCAACGCCTCGGGCACGCCCGCAATTGGCTTCACCTCCTGGATAAGACTACGCATCCGCCGCACTCCCTTGGCCGCGATCGCCGGCAACTTCCGATTGGAAATCCCCAGGAAATTCATCAACTGGCGCGTCGTCATGTCCCGCGCCTTCGGCAAATCCTCCTCGGCCAGCGGGCGAAATCCAAACTCCGTCGCCATTCCGTTCAAAATATCCAGCCCCTGCTGGAACGTGTCCCCGATCGTGCCGTCGAAATCAAAAATGAGCACGCGCACCGGCCCGTCCGGCAGCGGCGGCTTCGGCTTCCGCCGCAGACCCACAAGTCGCGCGAGGTGCCTCATCGGAGTCGCGGTTTGGGCGTGGGGCCGTGAAGGTCACGCATTGGCCAACTCCATTGTCCCTTTGAACTTCGACTCCTCGGGCTCCAGCCCGAAATTTTGCGCGACGAGTTCCGCCACGCGGTCGAGTTCCTCCGCGGAAAGCGGCGGCAAGTCGGGAGCCTTCGCGAATTCCTCGAGCTGCTCGGCGTTGTAGATGTTCGGCAACGTGGAAGCCACGCGGTCGTCGGCCAGCAACCAGAGGAGCGCGGCCTGGCCGAGCGTGCGGACGCCGTTGCGTTCGAGGAAGCGCAGTTGTTCGACCTTCTTCACGCCGTTGAGCAGCCAGGAACGCGGCCGGTGATTCCGGTGATCGTTCGGCGGAAACACCGTGTCCGCGGTGTAGTTGCCCTCGAGCATGCCCGAGGAATGCGGCACGCGGATGAGGAACATCGTGTCCGCGCCGGAGTCGCGCGCCGCCTGCTGAATGGCCGCGCCGGGATGCGGCTCGAGAATATTGTAAATGTGCTGGAGCACGCCGGGATTGCGTTGACGGATTGCCTGCACGCCCTCGCCCAGCCAGCCGATGGCCGGCCCGAGCGCCAGGCCGCCGACCTTGATCTTGCCCTCGGCCCGCAAATCCTCGAGCACCGACCAGAGCGCGTCGTCCTCGGTCTGCTCCATGCGAATATTGTGGAGTTGCAGGATGTCGATGCGGTCCGTCTTCAACCGCCGCAGCGCCGCGTCCACGGCACCGCGAATGGCCTCCGGCGCAAAATTCTGGGGGATCTCCCGCTGGCCGCGCCGCTCGTCGCCGTGGTTCACGAAATCGTAGCCGACCTTCGTCGCGATCACGATTTCGTCCCTGCGGTCCGCGAAGGCCTGCGCGATCAGGTCCTCGCTGCGGCCGTTGCCGTAAGTATCCGCCGCATCGAAGAGGGTGATACCGAGATCGAGAGCCCGGTGCATCAGCGCCACCGCCTCCTCATCGGTATAGGTCCCCCACCAACCCGTAGAAAGCGTCCAAAGGCCAAACCCGACCTCACTCACCCTCACATCCGAGCCGCGAAACGTGCGATATTTCATGTCTCCTCCAGTCCTACATCGCACGCCGGGAGGCGAAAAGGGGTTTCCTGTTTCAATTCCGCATTCCGCATTCCACATTTCGCATTAACTTCCCTCCATGCTCGCCCTTTCGACCTGCTGGAATTCGCACCGCCACACCAATGGCGAGGACATGCTGCGTGAGATCGTCGATCTCGGCTTCACGAACATCGAACTCAGCCACGGCCTGAACATCTCGATGATGGAAGGCATCCTCAAATTCGCCGAACGCGGCGAGGCCACCTTCACCAGCCTGCACAACTTCTGTCCGCAGCCCGTCGAGGTGATGACCGACAGCCCCGATTGCTACGAGCTCACCTCGAGCCGCTCCGAAATCCGCCAGCGCGCCGTGAAAATGACGCTGCAGACGCTCGACTACGCCCAGCGGCTCGGCGCGACGCGCGTCGTCATCCACGCCGGCTCCGTCGGCGCGATGCGCGGCTTCACCAAACGACTGATCGGCATGATCATGGAAGGCCAGTTCGCCTCGAAAGCCTACGGCGAGGAAAAACTTCGCGGCGTGCAGCAGCGCGAGCAGGCCTCCGAGGAATACATCGGCCGCCTGGTCGAGACGATGAAGCCGATCATCGCCGCAGCCGCCGAACGCGGCATCCGCCTTGGCATCGAAAATCGCGACAGCTACGAGTCACTCCCCTCCGAACGCGAATTTCCCGCCCTGCTCGACAAACTCGGCCCCACCTGCGGCTACTGGCATGACTTCGGCCACGCCCAGCGCAAGGAAAACATGGGCTTTCTCGACCACCGCGTCTGGCTGGAAAAAATCGGCCCCCGCGCCATCGGCTGCCACCTGCACGACACCCGCTGGCCCGTCGAGGATCATCGGGTCCCTTTCACCGGCGACGTGGATTTTGCCGCGCTCGTTCCATTTTTCCCGAAAGACATTCCCTTCATCATCGAACTGCATCCCAAACGCGAGGCCGCGGAAATCACCGCCGCCGCCGAGCGATGGCGGAAGGAATTCGGCCATTGACTACCGCTCACACGAATATCGCGGATAAAAAGCCGTTCTCTTCATCCGTGCCATCCGTGCTATCCGTTGGCCCTTTCTCATGAAACGCGTCCTCTCGACCGCCCTGCAAATTCTCATCACCATCGCGCTGCTCTGGTGGATTTTCCACGATCCTGCCAAGCGTGCGCAGATGGCCGGCGCCCTTCGCACCGCGAATCTCTGGTGGTTCCTGCCCGGCCTGGCCGCGTTCGGTCTCGTGCTCGTCCTCCAGACGCAACGCTGGCAGATTCTTCTGCGCGCCATCGGCATTCATCTGCAATGGCTGCGCGCCTGGCAGCTCGTGATGATCGGCATGTTCTTCAACCTCTTCCTGCTCGGCGCGACCGGCGGCGACGTCGTAAAAATTTTCTACGCGATGCGCGAGGCGAAAGGCGAGAAGGCGGCCGCATTTCTCAGCGTCGTGCTCGATCGTGTGCTCGGCCTGCTCGCACTTGCGCTTGTCTCCGTCGGCGTCGTCGCGTGGCAGTTCCAGGCGCTCATGAGCACGCCCGTCGCCAAGGGCTTGCTCGCAACGATTGCCCTCATTCTCGGCGGCTCGGTCGGTGTGATTGTCGCCGGCGTCGTCGTCGCCGTGCTGCGCCTCGAGGACAAGCTCCCTCCGCGCATGCCGCTGCGCCGCGGCATCATTGACCTCGCGGTCGCCACGCGTCACTACGCGAGCCGCCCTGGCGCGCTGCTCGCGGCCTTTGTCCTCGCCCTCTGCGTGCACATGCTCGTGTTCTCCACATTCTACTTCAGCGCCCGCGCCTTCACCGACGCGCTCGGCCTTACCGAAATTTTTTCCGTGATGCCGATTGTCAACACGATCACCTCGCTGCCGATCAGCCTGCAGGGCGTTGGCTTTCGCGAAACCCTTTTCCAAAATCTTCTCGCCGCACTCGACCGCACGCCCGCCGCCATCGCCGTGCTCATCTCCATGGGGGGCTATCTCGTTACGGTCGCGTGGAGCCTCGTCGGCGGCCTCGTCTTCGTGCTTTACCGTCCGTCCGACGGCCACACTGCCAGCCTTCGCGAAATGTCCGCCGCGACCAGGGAAGCTGCCGAACATCCCGCGCCATGAACCGCCGCGACCGACCGCGCGTGATCGCAAACTTCGCCATCACCGCGGATGGAAAAGTCTCCACGCGTGCCCACACGCCAGCCGGCTTCACCTCCCCACGCGACAAGCACCGCCTGCTGGAAATCCGCGCCCAGGGCGACGCCGTCCTCGCCGGCCGCAACACCGTCGCCACCGACTCGATGAGCATGACGCTGCGCGACCGCGCCCTCCGCGCGAAGCGCCGCGCCAAGGGCCTGCCGGCCGAACCCCTGCGCGTGATCCTCAGCGCCCGCGGCGATCTCGATCCCGCCTGGAAAGTTTTTCAAAGCCCCGGCGCGAGGCGCGTCGTCTTCAGCACCTTTCAAATGTCCGACGCCACGCGCGGCGCACTGCTCCCGCTCTGCGATCTTCATCTCCTCGACGCCGGGACCATACCGCTCGAAGACGTCCTCTCGGCCCTGCGCGGCATCTACGACGTGCGCACGCTCGTTTGCGAGGGCGGCCCGACCTTGTTCCGCGGGCTCGTGGAAATCGACGCGCTCGACGAGCTCCACCTCACCATTGCCCCTCGTATCTTCGGCGGAGCCGCGGCCCCCACCCTCACCGGCACGAACCCCGATTTTCTCGCCAGCATCGCGCGTTTCCGCCTCACCTCCATGCGCACCGTGGGCGACGAATGCTTCCTTCGTTACATCGCGCAGCGCACTCCCCCTCTCAACTCTCAACTCTCAACCATCAGCTCGCATTGACCACCGAGAGCACCATCATCATCCGCGCCCCGAAGCAGGCGATCTTCGACTCCGCCGCCGACCTCTCGCGCTGGCCCGAGCTGCTCCCGCACTATCGCTACATCACCTATCTCGAGCGCGGGACTGATCGCCACATCGTCAAGATGGCCGCCCACCGCGACGGCATCCCGATCTCGTGGGTGTCCGAGCAGGTGATCGACCGCGAGCGTCTCGAAATCAGGTTCACGCACCTCCGCGCCTTCACGAAAGGCATGGGAGTCGTCTGGTCCTTCGAGGAAAAGCCCGAGGGCACCCTCGTCCGCATCGTCCACGTTTTGAACTTCCGCATTCCCTTCCTCGCCCCTGTCGCCGACCGCATCATCGGCGGCTTCTTCATCGACAACATCGCTCACAAGACGCTCGCCGCGTTCAAAGCGCACCTCGAGGCGCGGCCATGAGCCGCCGTCGCGCCGTTATCACCGGCCTCGGTCCCATCACCTGCATCGGCATCGGTCGCGAGGCGCTCTGGAATGGTTTGCTCGCCGAGAAAAGCGGCATCGCCCGCCTTTCGTATTTCGACGTCGAACCCGGCCGCGCCCACTGCGCCGGCGAGATTCCTGACTTCGACCCGAAGCGCTGGTTCCCGCCGCACCGCCTCAAACGCCTCGACCGCTACGCGCAATTTTCCGTCGCCTCCGCCTTCCTCGCGCTCGAGGACGCCGGCCTCAGCTACTCACCGGCCGATCCCCAAACCCGCGTCGGCGTCAGCTATGGCACCGCCCTCGGAGGCATCGCGAATGCCGAGGCGGAAAACGCCGCTTTCCTCACCGGGGGCCCCAAGGCCGTGAATCAAACCCTCGCGCTCCAGGTCTTCGGCGGTAGCGCCCACTCGAACATCGCCATCGAATTCGGCCTCCAGGGCATCGGCACGACGAATTCAAACAGCTGCGCCAGCGGCCCGATCGCCGTGGGCGAAGCCCTCCGCTACATCCGCGACGGCATGGCCGACGTCCTCATTGCCGGCGCGGCCGAGGCCCCGCTCAGTCCGCTCACCTACGGCGCGTTCGACCTCATCAAAACCATGAGCCGTTCCGAACCGCCCACCGCCTGCCGTCCATTCGACGCCCGGCGCGACGGCTTCGTCATGGGCGAGGGCGCCGCCGCCGTGATCGTCGAGGAATACGAACACGCCCGGAAACGCGGTGCCCGCATCTACGCCGAGGTGCTCGGTTACAGCCTCAGCAACGATGCCCACCACATGACGTCGCCGCATCCCACCGGAAATCCCGCCACGCGCACCATGCGGGAAGCCCTCGCCGACGCCCGCCTGAACCCCGAACAAATCGACTACATCAACGCACATGCCAGCAGCACGCAGGTGAACGATTCCAGCGAGACCCGCTGCATCCATGCCGTGTTCGGCGACCACGCCCGGCGCCTCCCCGTGAGCGGCACAAAGGCCTACACCGCCCATCCGCTCGGCGCGACTGGCGCCATCGAGATCGCCATCTGCTGTCTCGCGATGGAGCGTGGCTGGATTCCGCCCACGCTCCATTACGAGCACCCCGATCCCGCCTGCGATCTCGACATCGTGCCGAACCACGGCCGCGAACTTGCGCTGCGTCACGTTCTCAGCAATTCCTTCGGGTTCGGCGGCATCAATGCCTGCATCGCCCTCGGCCCCGTGTAGTAATCTATAGGTCCCATCTGTCCTATAGATCTCATGCAACCCGCCGAAATCGCCGCCCTCACCGCCGCCGCGCTCGCCGCCGGCGCCATGAACGCCCTCGCGGGCGGCGGCACCGTCCTCACCTTCCCCGCACTCCTCGCCTTCGGCATGCCGGCCATCCAGGCCAACGCCACCAGCACCCTCGCCCTGCTCATCGGCATCCTCGGCAGCGTCTATGGCTATCGCCGTCAGATCGTCGTCGTCGCACCGCTCATCACGCGCTTCGGCCTCGTCAGCGCCCTCGGCGGCCTGCTCGGCGCGCTCCTCCTCACTCACACGGCGGAAAAAACCTTCGCCGCCCTCGTTCCCTTCCTCCTCCTCTTCGCCACGCTCCTTTTCCTCGCGAACAACGCCTTCCGCCGCCTCGTCCGCATCGATCCGCTCGCCCACCCGGCCGATCTCCTGCATCGCCCCGGGTTCGCCGCCGCCTGCTTTTTCCAATTCCTCGTCGCCACCTACGGCGGCTATTTCGGCGCCGGCATCGGCATCCTCATGCTCGCCACCCTCGGCATTCTCGGCATGCACGACATTCACGAAATGAACGCGCTCAAGACCGTCCTCGGCGCGCTCGTGAATCTCGTCGCCTCGATCTATTTCGTCTTCGCCGGACTCATCGTCTGGCCCGAGGCGCTCGTCATGACTGCCGGCGCCACGGTCGGCTACTTCGCCGCGTCGCACTACGCCCAGCGCATTCCGCAGGCCGCCGTTCGCCACATCGCCGCCGCCATCGGCCTCGCGATCTCAGGCTGGCTGCTGTGGAAACAGTTCGCGTAACCGGAAAGCGCGTCAGTTCCGCGTCACCGTGACCGTCGTCGCGACGCTCTGCCCCATCCCATCCGCGCAAACGAGCGTCAGCTTGTTCTTCCCCTTCTTGAGCTTCACCTTGAGGCTCCAGCTCCCGGCCGCCACGATCGCGGACTTGCCCTTGGCGGAAACCGTCAGCGGCAGCACCGATGTCGCGGTTCCCCTGATCGTCACACTCGCCTTCGTCGTCTTGATCTTCTTCCTGCCATTCACCGCAAAACTTGGAGCTGCCGCAGTATCGAACGTGATGCCATCCAAAGACAGTGCCACCGTTCCGATAAGGGACATGGCGCCAGTTGTCGGATTAACGAAGTAGAGTCCGGTCCCCCCTGAGCCTCGAACCCCCGCTACCAACCGACCCGCTGAATCTGTCGAAAGCAAGTTGCTCGGCTTGGTAACCGAGCCCGCTAGCGGTCCTAGAATCTTGTTCCCGGTGGCAGGATTTACCGTGTAAAGCTGCGCGCTCACCACGCTGGTCTCCAGATACAGCGTTCCGTTCAACCCGAAGGTTATCCCCACTGGATTGGACGAAGAGATGTTCGTTCCAATCTGAGTCAAAGCGCCGGTCGACAAATTGATCGTCACCAGCTTGCGCGTTGTCGCGTCCCAACCATAAAGCGTTCCGTTTGACGCGAAAGCCGTGTCCATAACACCGTTCGTCGTCGATCCGATCACGGTGGCGGCTCCCGTCGTCTTGTCGATGCGCAGGAGCTTGCGCGGACCGTTCTGTCCTTGCGTCGCATAAAGCAAACCCGTGGATGGATGCCTCGACAAACCTGAAACCGTGTTCGCGCCGCACGCTCCGATGAGACCGAGCACCTGACCGTTACCAGGATTGATCGCGTAAAGACTCGAGGACTGCGGAGAACCCGGAATGCCGGCACCATCTACTCCCCACAAAAACTCCACGTCGGCCCGCGCCGAAAACGCCGCCAGCAAAAGCATCCCCACACCCACGATGGCTCTATTCATGCCAAGATAATAATGCCGCGCGTTATCGTTGTCTCCCCCCAAACGGATTCTCCCTCGATAATTTTAGCTCGCGCCTTAGCGTGACCTCCATTCGATGAAAGCCGCTCTTGCCGCCGCGATCCTTGCCGTTCTCGCTGCGCAGACTCCTGCCTACTCCGCCCCCGTCGCCGAGCCGCGCCTGACCATCGAGCAGCTCACCTCGATCTTCGAAAACGACACACCCAAGCTGCAATATACCTACTGCCAGAACATCCACGACCACCGCGGCCTCACCTTTGGCTTCGCCGGATTCACGAGCGGCACCTACGACGGCACGCTTTTTCTCGAGGAATATCAGCGCCTCGCACCCGGCAATCCTCTCGTCCGCTACCTTCCCGCTTTCAAAAAAATCGACGCCGGTCCGCACGACGCCGAGGGCCGCAACCCGAGCCTCGCCGGCCTCGCCGGCTTTCGTGCCGCCTTCCGCACCCTCGGCGCCGATCCCGCCTTCCTCCAGGCCCAGCAAAACCTCGTCGATCTCCTCTACTGGCGCCCTTCCCAACGCATCGCCCGCCACATCGGCGCCCGCCTGCCCCTCACGCGCGGCCAGTTCTACGACGCCTGCATCAATCTCGGCGAAGACGGTCTCCGCGACCTCGTGCGCCGCACGCATCACGCCGTCAATGGCACGCCGAAAACCGGAATCGACGAACGCGTCTGGCTCGCAAAATTCCTCGCCCTTCGCCTCGCCGATCTCACCGGCGGCGATCGCGTCGAGCGCCGCTCCGCCGACCGCGTGCGCGTTTACCAGCGCCTGCTCGCGCAACGCAACGTGCGCCTCGCCCGCCCGATCCACCTCACCTGCTACGGCGACTCTTTCACCCTGCGTTGAAAGTTGGCACTTTCCATCCCTCGCTTACTGTTTGGGCCTGATCCTTCGCCCTTTCGCGTTGCTCGGCCTCGTCTCCTCCGCCGTCCTCAGCGCCGCGTCACGACGCCTCCGCCGGAAGTCTCGTCGTCCCCCCGAATCTGCGACGTCGCGTTCGCGCGCGCCTCGATCACCGCGTGATCCAGCGCCTTGAACAAAATCTTGCTGCCCCGCACGTCGTTTCCCTCCGCCACCGCCCGCGCCCCCGCGCCATCCGCCATCACGAACACCGTCGAATCCCGACTCACATTGTTCCGCACCGTCACCGTCACCCCCGGCTTCACCCGCACCGGCTTCGAGCAATCTTCAAAATAGCAATTCTCGATCAAAATATTCGTCCCGGAATTCAGCTGAATCGCCTTGTCCCGCGCCCCGCGAAACGCGCAATTCCGAATAATGAGATTGTCCGCGCCATTCGCCGTGATCGCGTCCTCGCACACCTTGGGAAAAATCACGTTCTCAATCACCACATTCCGTCCGCTCACGTGAATCCCATCCGGCGATTTCACGACGAACGCATTGCGCACCGTCACCCCATTTCCCTGCACCGAAATAATCGGCTCCATGTGCTCGTTCTGCGAGCAATCGCCCTCGCCCGACCACTTCAGCGCATCCCCGCCGAAGCTCACCGTCCGCCCACCCTGCGCAAAATATTGGATCGCGTTGAATGTTCGGCTCTTCCCCGGCTTCCGCTCGAAGACCGATGCATCCGGCGCCGCCCACAAAGTTCCCGCCGTCAGCAACAAACCCGTCAAAATCACCGTTCGCATTCCTCTCTCCTCGGCCAATCCCCGCCCGCCCGCAAGCCGCATGGACACAAAAAAGGCCGGGAGAAAATCCCGGCCCGTCATCTCGAAATTTTGCAAAAATCTATGCCGCCCTGAGTCCCGCCAAAAACGCATCCACGTTGCGCGCGTTATCGTGCAACTCCACCACAAACCGCTCGCATCCTGCCTGCGCGGCTCTCAGCCCCTCCGGCGAACCCAGCAAATTCTCCGCTCCTTCCACCAGCGTCTCAAAATCCCCCGCCGCGAACGCGCCCGGCGAAAACCGCTCGAATAGCTCGTCGGGATTCACCTCCAGCGACAGCAACGCCGCGCCGCCCAGTCCCGCCTGGATGAAGCTGTTCGGCCAGCCCTCGGCGGTGGATGTGTTCACAAAAATCCGGGCCGCGTCGTATTGCGCCTGAATCTCGCGATAGGGCACCCGTTCAATGAACTCGAGGTTCGCCAATCCGCGCGCCCGCGTCGCCACCGACTCCCACAGCGCGACATCCTCCCGCGGACAAATCATCCGCGCGCGCGCGCCGGGCGTCCGCTCGACCAGATTGAGAAACAGATGCGGACGCTTGATCGGCTGGCACCGCGCCACCCACAGCAAATCCACCGTTTTCTCCGCCGTCCGCGAGGCACTCCGCGGCAGGATCAGGTTGCGATACATCCCGCACGCCAATCCCTGCCGCGCAAACTGCGCCGCTTGGTAATCACTCATCGCGAGGCGGAAATCCGCGCGTCGCACCGCCGCCTCGAAGACCGCCCCGCGCAAGGGATTCTCCCGCCGAAACTCGCCGTTCACCTCGGTATCCAACCCGCAGATGAAAACCACGCCGCACCCGCGCGGCCGCATCCGTTCCACGAAGTCCAGCCAAGTCGTCCAACCAAGCACGAGCGCAAAATCCGGCCGCTCTTCGCGCAAAATTCCGCGCACCCGCGGCAGCGCCCGCACGGTGTCGAACAGTCCGCCGGTCTGGAACGGCCCTCCGTTGCGCGTGACTACGCCATCGAACACCAGTCCGTCCCGCTGCCCGACATCGCCGCCGATGATCACCGCCTCGTGCCCGCGCCGCACCAGCTCGCGCGCCAGCAGCGCGACCTGCAACTCCGCGCCGCCCGATACCCGGTCCGACGTCGGATCGAGCGCCAAATGCGCGTAGCTCGAAAGAAAACAAAACTTCATCGCGCAAAAGTCGCCGCCAGCATCCGCACCCACGGCAGACGCGGCAGCATCGCAGCATCCGCCCGCGCCAATGCGCGCAAAAAATCGCCACCCCCGCCGGAACGACAAGCCCGAAAATACAGCGCGTAATGCTGCTCCGCCTGCAGTCGCGCCAGGCCCGGCGCCGCTCGCCGACCGCGCAAAAATCCGAGTTCCAGCGCCTTCACCGCCGCAAAATATTCCGCCCAGTCGCCCGGCAACCCGCCACTCCACGCCGCGGAAATTTTCCGTCGCTCCTCGGCTTCCACTCCCGGCGCAACCGTGGCCATGTGCCGCTCGAGAATCTCCCGCACCGCCGCGCGCCGGCCCTCATCGCCCTCCGTCGCGGCCATGATCGACCCCCCATGCAGCCGATACTTCATCAATGGCTGGCGCAGCGTGACGACCGGAAACTCCGCCGCCACCCGCGCCCACAAATCCAAATCCTCGCAGGCCGGCAGCGGCCGATAGCCGCCCATGCGCTCGACGACGATACTGCGCCGGAACAGCGCGCTGCCATGCGCGAACGGCGCGCGAAAACACAAATCCCACGCCACGAGATCCGCATGTCCGCCCGTGCGCCAGCGCCCACGCGAATGCCCCGCGTCGTCGATCAGCCAGGCATCCGCGCCGAGCAGCGGCACCGAGGGATTCCCGCGCACAAAGCTCATCTGCGCCGCCAACCGACCCGGCGCGCTCACGTCATCCGCATCCTGCCGCGCGATCCATTCGCCCCGCGCCTCGGCCAGCCCGCGATTGAGCGTCGCCACCAGACCGAGGTTGCGTTCGTTGCCGAGCACGCGCAGCCGCGGATCGGAAAATCCCTCCAGCATGCGGCGCGATTCGTCCGTCGAGCCATCATCGATGGCCAGCAACTCGAAGTCGCAAAAGCTCTGCCCCAGCACGCTCTCGACCGCTGTGCGCAAGTGCCGCCCGCCGTTGAACACCGGCAGCAGCACGGTCACCGCCGGAGCCGTCATCGCGCGAGCAACTCCGTGAAAATTTCCGCGTGGCGGTCCACCCACCGCTCCCGATCGAACGCGCCTTGCGCCCGATCCCGGGCCGCGCGGCCAAACTCCGCCGGCCGACGCATGATCTCGACCACCGCGTCCGCGACCTGCTCCGCGTCCGGCGCGTGATCGCGCGTCCAATCATCGGGCGTCTCGATCAACCGCCCCGCGTCGCCGACGACGAGTTCCGGCATGCCGCCGCTGCGCGATCCGACCACGGGCACGCCGCACGCCATCGCCTCGATCGGCACCGTCGGACAGGGATCCTTGTATTTCGGATGCAGCAGCACATGCGCGCCGCGGTAAAGGTCCGGCGCCTCCTCCTGCGTAAAGCGCGGCCGCAACCGCACGTGATCCCGCAAGCCCGTTCGCGCAAGATGCGCGGCCACCTCGGCGTCGCCGCCGTCCCAGCGAAATTCGCCCGCGATGGTCAGGCGCACGGACACCCCGCGCCGCACCAGCGCCGCCAGCGCGTCGAGCGAAGCCTTCACGCGATAGAATGCGTGGTTGGTGCCCATCGCGAGCAGCTCCCATACGTTCGTCGGCGGCATCTCCGCGGGCGGCGTAAACCGCGCGAGATCCACGGGATTCCACAAAACCTCCGCCGGCGCCGCAACCGGGTCGAGATAGCGATCCGCGCAATCCCGGCAAAACGCGCTCTGATAAACGACGTGATCCGCCTGCGCGATCAACCGCCGCATCGGTTCGTTGAACCACGGATAGCCCGCGCCGCACCACGCAGGATACGCGACGCCGTTTTGATTCCACACGAAGACGACGCCGCGACGTTTCGCCCACGCGACGAGTTCCTCCGCGTGCGGCACAAGATGCAGCAGGCTGCTCACGAGATAGAGCACGTTGAAACCCTCCGTCGCCTCGCCGAATCGCTCGCGCAAATGCGCCAGTTTCACCCCGCCGCCGATCCGCGCCTCCGCCGCGCGCGCGGGCGGCTCGATCCAGCCAAAATTCACGCGAATGCCGTCCGTCGTGGGGGCCGGCATCGCCGCGAGTTTCCGGCGATAGGCGGCCCGGCCCGGTCGATGATAAATTGACCGCGCGGCGGCGACCGCTTCGTGCCGCATTCGCGCGAGCGTCGGCACGGGCTCGACAAATTTCACGCCCACGGCAAATCCCGGCCCAGCAATTTGGCCAGCTCCTGATTTCGCGGCGCGAAGAAGGCGCGCAATGCCGCCTCCGTCTCCGTCGGCATTTTTTCCGCGTAGCCGCCCTCCCGCGCCACCGCCGGCGCGGCAACTTCCGCATCTGGCAAACCAATATGCCGCATCGCCTGCCGCGCCACGCCACCGGGATCGGCAAAGAATTCCTCGCTGAGAAGAAAAAGACATTGCGCGCGCGGGAAGACTTCCAGCCAGCGCTCGACGGCCCGCGCATACCAGCCGCAAAGCACGTAGCGCGCGGGATGCCAGGCCTGCCGCGCGGCGGCATCCGCCAGCGGCAATACGTCCGGATTGTCCAGCCAGCGCATCGCCGCGCGCACCGTTTCCGAAAAATCCGCCCGATCGCTCCCGAACTTCCGAAACATCTGGAAGTCCGACCACGCGCGCTTCACCGGATCGCGAAACAAAAAAATCAGCCGCGCCCGCGGCACGACATCCCGCACGTTCGCGGGCGCGTCGGGGTTCGTGAAATATTCCACGCTGCCGTCACCCACGACAAAGTCCGCGCCGGGCCATTGGATCGGATAATTCATCGCCGCGCGCAGCCGGCTGCCGGGATAATGCACGAAGTTCGTCGGCTCCTTGCGCGCACCGCGTCGCACGCGCGGATGCGCCGCGAGGCAGTCGTAAAGCGTCGAGGTGCCGCATTTCGGCGCGCCCGCGATCACAAACGTCGGCAGCGGACGCAGCGGCGCCGTCAGCAACCGCCACGCCTTTTCGGCCTCGAATCGCATGTCCGGAGATCGGCTCATCGTTCTATTTCGCTTCGCATCCGCGCCGCCATTTTGCCGCACACCGCACGCCAGGTGAAGCGCTCGCTCGCCAGCCTGCGGCCAGCCTCGCCGAATCTTTGCCGCAGTTCCGCATCCTCCAACAAGCGCTGCAGCCGATCCGCCAGCTCCGCGGGTTCGCACAGAAATCCGGTCACGCCATCCTCCACGCGTTCGACATTGCCGCCCACTCGGGTCGCGACGACCGGAAGTCCCATCAAGGCCGCCTCGGCGAGCACGGACGCCGCCGGGTCCATCCGACTCGGCAGGCAAAAGACATCGGCGCGCCGGTAGCAATCCGCAACACGCTCGGGCGCGAGACGGCCCAGCACCCGCACGCCCGGGTCACTCACGGCTGGCGAGCAGCCAACGATCCAGAGTTCTGCGGCAGGGATGGCGGCGCGCACCACTCGAAAGGCCGCGACGAGTTCCGGGCCGCCCTTGCGTTCCCAATCGACGCCGACAAAAAGAATCACCCGTCCCACTCGCTCCGCCGCATCGCCGACGGGAACGTTGCATCCCGAGAAGACGCATTCGACGCGCGTAGCCGGCACGTCGTAATCCGCAATCACCGACTTCGCCGCGAACCCACTCGAGACGAAGTTCACGGTCGCCTGCGCGTAAAGATCGCGTTCCATCCGTCGCCAGGCGGCGGCCACTGGCAGCAATGGCCTCGGCTCGGGATAGCGCAGATTCGCGAGGTAGGTGTGGTCGGTATAAAGAAAGTGCGGAAGGCCGGGATGCCGCGCGTCGAAGAGGGATTGCGTCTGGAAGATGAAGGCCGTGTCGGCCGGATCGACGTTGGTCCGCACCCAGCGGCGCACGGCCTCGATCACAACGGGAATCCGCGGAAAGAAATCCCGCGGGGGCTGACGGTCGCGCAAAATCCGACCGCCGTAACGCACGACCGCCCCGGCCGTCGCCCGCAGGCGCAGCCACGCGTCGCGCCCGACAATCTCGCGCTCCACATCGACGACGCGCCATGCCAAATCGGCGAACTCATCGCGCAGGCCGTCGAGCACGGCGTCGTTGATCAGCGAAAATTCGCCGATGCGAAAAAAAAGCGCGCGCCGTTTCATCGGTTCGCGCGCGCGCAAATTTCTTCGATCCAGGCCGCGTGCTGTTTCGCGACGACCGACGTTGCGTAATGGGTGCGCACGGCCTCACCCGCCGCTTTTCCCGCCGCTCGTCGCGCATCATTCGCGAGAAATTTTTCGAGCGCCTCCACCCATTCCTCCGCGCCGATGGCAATCGTCACTGCACCCGGCGCGGAGCGTTCCGCGACATCGCGATAACTCGGCACGGGACTCGCAATCGCCGGCAAATCGCACGCCATGCCAAGCGTGATTTTCCATTCGGTGTGCGAAAGGTTGTAGGGCACGTCGAGGTATCGCGGCGAAACGATCACGCCACCGGTGGCATACACGCCCAGCAAATGCGGGATGTCGCGATAGCGATGCAGCGTGTGCGGCACTCGCGCGAGGAACCGCTCGAATCGCTCGCGCACTTCGGCCGGCCAGCGCATCCGCGCCCGATCGAGATCGTCGGTGACAAGCTGGAGATGAATCCGATCCGCCAGCGCAAGGAACGCCTCCTCCGCGGCGAGAAACTCGAACAGCTTTGCCGCCATTCCACTCCACCAGACCTGCAGGCGGCTGTCGCGCATCGGTTCGCGCTGCACCGCTGCCGGCCGAAGGCGCAAATCGACATTGTCGGGCACCCACGTTGCCGCCGAATTGAATTCCCGACAGACCTCCGCTAGATGACGCGAGGAGCCGATCACCCCGTCGGCGAATTCCGTGATCGCGACGGCGTCCGCGCGCTGCGACGCCGTCGGCACCATCACGTCGAGGCGCGCTACGCCGTCGTAGCGGGTGTAATAATCGACGTTCGCCTCGAACAGCACGACCGATCCCGCGGCGCGCAACCGCTGCGCGAACGCGAGGCAATGTGGGCCCATGGACTTGAGAAATACGACCGCCGCATACGTTCGTCCCGGGCGGTAGAGTTCGTAGCGCCACTCCGAGTCCGCCGCCCGCAACGTCTCCGCCACCCACCGAAAGCGCATGAAGCTCATTGGCGAGCCCGCGTCGTCCCAGCCGGTCAGCAACGCGTGCGGCGGCATTCCCTTGCGCAGCGACGCCAGCTCCGGCACGCGGCTGTTGATGATGAACCCGACGCGCTTCACGACCGGGCCGGCAAAAACGCCGCGATGGATTCCGTCACGAGCGGACCGCGCGCGTATTTCTGCTCCTTCCAATCCGCGTCCGGCCGACGCAAGAGTCGCGCGACCAGCTTGCGCAGGCTCCATGCATGGCGATCCATGATGTTGCGCCGCGAGCCCATCGACGCCGCGTCCCGCGAGGAACGCGGCAGAAAGCAAAGATGCAGGCAGCGAAAATCCGCGTCCGCCCAACTCGTTTGCTTGTGTAGATCGAGCCGTCGCGTGGCGTCAAATCCTGGGCGGAAACGAATCTCACCGCCATGCAGCCGTTCGACGATCTTGCCGTCCCACGCGTCAATGGCCGCAAAATTATAGAGCTTCGTCATGCTGCGGCAGGGCGGCGCGAGGTGGCCCTCAGCCCGCGTTTTGTCCAGATCGAGGCGTTTGACGTTGAGCACGTTTCCGAACAGCGTCCACCACGCGTCGAACTCTCCGGCCGTGAGCCGTCCGCGCAATCGGGCTAGTCCGATGGCATCGTAAATTTCGTCGCCATCGACGCCGAAGATCCAGGTCGCGGTGCCGGCATACGATTGAATCATCGCATGCGATTCGCCGGAATTTCGACAGCGGCGGACGACGAGCTTGCGTCCGTATTCGCGCGTCAGTCGGTCCAGAATGGCCGTCGTCCCGTCCTGCGACTCGTGATCGCAGACGAGAAACTCGTCGCAGAAGTCGATGGCGCTACGGATGGCCCATTCGACGAAGCGATCTTCGTCGCGCACGAGCATGATGCCGACGATCTTCACCCGAACGTCAGCGGCTTCAGCTCCTCCACCCAATCCTCGCGGCCCACGAGCGTGAGGAAGAAGATCGCGTTGGGATTGAGGACGCCCTTGCGCACGAGTCCGCTCCAAATGAGCGGATACGGCCCGTGGTAGTAGTGATGCACGCCGAGGATGCGGTCATCGACCGCCTTGCGCGCCGCCGCGCCCGCCATTTTCCGCACCGCGAAGCGATACATGTCGGTCGAGCTTTTGAACCAGTCGAGCCGCGCCGGCATCTTCATCGCCGCGTGGACCTGACCATGAATGCGGTAGCTGTGCGCGGCAAGTTCCGCGGGGAGATTCGCCTCCTTCGCGCCGCCGCGCCGCTCGAACGCCCACGGCGTGTGCTCGGCCTCGGGCAGCCACGCGATCAAACGATCCAGCAGGTCGCGCAGCGCCTCCAGTCGCCACAGCGCGGGATGGAGCGGATATTTCCAGAGCGCGTCCGGGGCGCAGAGGTCGAGTTCCCAGTCGCGCCATTTCACCATCTTGCCGTGCGTCGCGCGGCCCTGCCCGTAGCCGGACAACGAAATGCTCACCGCACCGAGTTCCCGCATCATCGCGGGCAGCGTCTCGTTGAGATGCTTCGCGTGGCAGCGGCCGAGCGGCGGGTGATCCTCGAGAATCACATACGCCTGATCGAAACCGTCGGCCAACAGATCGTCGCAGGCGGAACGCGTGACCTTCATCCAATCGCGCGGATCGTCGCGCAATGGCAGCGCGAGAGGATCGTTCTCGATGCCGCAGAGCCGCAGCGGGGGAGCGTCCTTCCAGAACTGCGTCAACCGCGCGCGGGTGAAGTCGGTGAGCGCGCGATATTTCTCGCACGTCGAGAGAAGTATGCAGGTCTTCAAAGTCGTCCTGACTCCACGGCGAGTCGTTGAAGGGTATCGGCAAAATCGAGCACCATCCGTTCGCCCGAGGGCAGTTGCTCCAGCAGACGATGGCGCAGATCGCCGAGTCGCTCGATGGCGCGTTGAATACCGCCCGCAAGGTCATCGCGAAAGCCCACGCCATAGCGCCGGCCGGCCTCGACGATGCCCCCGCCATCCTCGTGATAGACGAGCGGCAGGCCGCATTGCGCACCCTCGACGTGGTGCATGCCGCACGGCTCCCAGCGCGAGGCCGTGAGGTAAAGATGGCACTCGCGCAGTTTCGCCGCGAGCGGCGCGCCGGTCATCGGTCCAAATGTTTCCGTCGCCTTCCAGCGAATTTCCTCGGGCCACCGGCCGATCACGCGAAAGGCCACGCCGGGTAAATCGCCCGCCGCGATCATGTCATCGACCTGCCTGTAAACGTCGTAGCCCTTCAGCCAGTTCGCCGACCAATGATGGGTGACGATGCGCACCGTCTCGCTGGGACCGGGCAGGTGATTCCCAATCGGATGAAACACGCGCGGATCCGCGCCATTATAGATGATGGAATGCGGCAGGTTCGGGTCGAACCACTTTGCGACGAAGTAGTCGCGCAACCACTCGGAAATGAAAACGGTGTGGTCCACCAGCGCGTTCGTTCGGCGCAGCAGCTCGTCGATGTCGTCCGTCCCCTTGCGCTGATCGCATTCGTTTACCCGATGCAAGATCGGCACCTGCGGATGCCGGGCGCGAAAATCCTCGAGTTCCGCGAGGCCGAATTTCTTCGCGGGATGATCGCGACGCGGATCGATCACGAGCACGGCATCGGGGTTCGCGCGGAGGTCGAAGACGACGCGCCAGCCGCGCCGCCACATCGCGTTTGCGAGCTGCGAGACGAAATGGCCGGCCCCGCCCCAGGAGGATCGTGGAGGCACGAGACTGATTGCCAGCGTCGGTTTGGATTTGGAGAAAAACATCGGGAAATCAGCGCGGAAAAAGGGCTTCGAGCCGGGCGGCGAAGGCCTCGATGCGGCCGCCGCGCAGCACCGCCTCGCGCGCGGTAGACCCAATCTGCTCGCGAAGCGCGGGCGCGTCCAGCAGGCGTTGCAAGGCCCGCCGCAGGGCGTCCGCATCACCGGGTTCGACGAGCAGAAGATCGCGACCGTCGGTAAAATCCTCGCCCGTCCAGAGCCCGCGCGTGCGCGTGAGAATCACCGGGCGTCCGCAGGCCATCGCCTGCAACGCAACGCTCTGACCGGACGGCTGGATGGAATCCTCGAGCGGCACCACGACCGCCAAGGCCCGCCGATACAGCTCGCGCAACTCCTCGTCCGTCACCGCCGGCGCGTGCCACGAGCCCCGCAGATGCTCGACGTGCGGGGGCAGCGCCGGCAGCGCGCGATTCGTCACGATCTTGACCGGCACGTTCAACTCCGCGATCGCGGCCACGAGCGTCGCGTAATCGCGCCGACCATCGTTACCCACCGCGAGCACGAATTCTCCCGGCCGATCCGCCGGCGTCCAAAAATCGGCATCGACGCCAAAGGCGTTCGCATGCACACGCTCCGGCGGCACGCCACATTGCCTGATTGTCTCCGCGCGCTCGGACTCCGCAAACAGCACGACGTCCTGCTCTCGCATGGCGCGGGCGGTATTTCGTTGCCGGATACCGTCCAACGGAAAGTTCACGTGGCCGCAGTGAATGCCAATGATGCGGCCGGAGACGAGGCCCCAGCGCTTCCACATCGCCAGTGCGTTCGCATGAGACGTGGAAGCCGCCACGATGACCTCCGCGCCACGTAACTTGGACAGCGCCCGGCCCACGGCCACGAGATGTTCGCCGCGGGTGCGCACCGGCGTGTGGGCGCCGAAGAATTTATTGTAGAAGGCCGCCGCAAGGGAATGGGCGGGGTCCGGGGCATCGATGCACGTCACCTCATGTCCCGCTTCGGCGAGTTCGACCGCGCCGTAAAAAAAGTCGGACGGCGATTCTCCGGCCAGCGCGGATTTCCAGCGAGCCTCGCGTCCGCCCGCATAAACAAAGGCGATCTTCACTTGTCGCCTCGCGAGAGAATTCCGCGTTTCACGAATCGTAAAATACGCTCCGCCCAGACAAACGGCGCAACGGCGACGTGAATCAGCCCGCCAACCAGACGGCCCGGCCGCGACAGAATCGCGAAATGCTCCGCTGTGAGCTGCAACGCACTCGGCAGGAAAAGGCGAATGCGATGGCTGGCGTTTACCCAGCGCTCGAGTTCCTGCATGTCGGGTCCGCGGCCGTGAATGATGCGCACCTTGCAGCGGCCGACCGCCGCGGGCATGACGGTGCGCAGATTGTATTCGGGTGGCAGCACGGAAAAGGAAACCGGCGCGCGGAAGAGCGCTTCGCGAAAGGCCGGCTGATCGCTGTCCATGCGGCCGGTCTCGGCGACTTCCTTTTCATAGAGCCGCAGCCAGTCGCGAAACAGCTCGACCATTTTCGGCGTGCGGCGGTAGGCGAGGACGCCGGTGTTCAACTCAGGGAAACAATTCGGCGTCACGAACGGGCGGTCGTGCCGATACGGCGCGTGGGCCAACGCGAGATCCACGCGGTCAAGGATTTCGAAGAGGTCGAAAATCGGCGCGCAGACCAGCGTGTCGGTATCGAGAAAAAGGGTGCGCTCGAATGGCGTGTCACAAAGCGGTGCGATCTTGTCGATGAACGAGTGGCGCGGCTGCTCGATACGACGAATTTCGTCGAATACGCCAGCGGGCAGATCCGTCTGATCCGTGTAGAGGAGGATGGGAACGCCCGGCAGGTGACGGCGCACCGAACGCGCCGAGACGAGCATTTCGCCCAGATGGCGGCGGCCCGTCGCGATGTAAAGGACGCCGGTGCTTTCGCGGGGTTCCATTTACGGAGTGCGCGCCTCGAATTGATGCGGCCAGCCCTGCACCATCACGGGCGCGGAGCGAAAGACGAGGCGACGCAGCACCTCGTCGGTGATTTTTTCCGCAAGTCGGGAGTCGAGCCGCGCGACGGCGGTGCGAATGCGATACGAGAGAAAATTCAAATCGAGCGAACCGTTGTGCCGGCGGCCGATCTCGGCGATTTCGCCCATGCGTTTCCAGCCGCCGGTCGAGGTCTTCGTGTCGTCGTAATAACGAATTTCGGCCAGGGTTTCGTCGATGGCAATGACCTCGCATTTCGCCGCGAGGCGGATGAGGAGATCCCAGTCCATCGCGTAATGGAGATCTTCGTCGAGCCCTCCGATTTCGAGGTAGAGATCGCGGCGAAAGAACATCGCCGGCTGCACCACGCGATAGGCGGTGCGGAGATGCCGGCGGTTGAACGGGCGAAACGGCACCGTGTAAATTTCGCGCCCGTCGCGGGCGACCTTCGCCCCGCGGCCGAAGACGACGCCGGCCGACGGATTCGCCGCAAACGTTTCCCCGACCTTGCGCAAGGCGTCGGGGCGAAAGCGATCGTCAGAATTCAGCCAGCAGACAATCTCGCCCGTGGCCAGGCGCATGCCCTTGTTGATGCCGTCGCTCTGCCCGCGATCTGCCTCGCGCAACACGCGCATGGGCAGACGATCCGCAAACCGCGCGAGGATCTCCGGCGTCGCGTCGGTCGAGAGGGCATCGACGACGATATGCTCGAGATCCGGATAAGCCTGCGCCTCGATGCTGAGCAGCGTCTCCTCGATGAACTCGGCCTGGTTGTAGGTCGGCGTGATGACCGAAATTTTGGGAAGCATGAACGAAAAATGAATCAGGGCGTGCGGCGCTCGAGCGCCTTCAGGCGCCGATCGATGCGCAACGCGGAGACGGCAAGCCCCTTGATGATGGCGACAAGATTTTTCCGGGCGCGCATTTCCGTCCCGTGAGTTTTATCGCGAGTTTCGAGATCACGCCGTCGCTGGATTTCAAGGTCCTCCATCCGCGCTTCGAGGGCGTTCAACCGGGCGCGAGTGCGGTTCTCGACGTTGCGGATCAACCGCAGGAGGCCGATCATTGCAAGAACTCCGACACAAAAGCCGCCGAAGGCAGCAGCGATGAGGATCGCAGTCATTTCCATCACGACGCCGATACGTCTTCCCAGCCTTTGCGAAATTCCGTCAACTCGGCGTCGGTGTAGAAATGCCGCGCCGTCCGCGAGCCATAGGCCTCCGCCACGCGTTGCGGTGTGACCATCCGATCAGCCAGAAAGGTCCGGTAAAGATCGGCGTAACGCTTCGTGCCGCCGTCATTGGATCGCTCCTCCCGCCATGCTGGCGTGGCCGTCCTCAGCGGCGATTCGTCCAGCCATTCGTGGATGCCGCGATCAAAAGTTCGAGGGAGATCCTCTACGCGAAGAAGCAGAAGTCGCACCGTCCCGCGCCGATAAACCTGAAATCCCTGCTCCGCCGGAAAAGTTTCGGCAAACACGTCGATCCCAAAGACGTCGCGCATTTCCTCGTCGAACCAGCGGTCATACCATTCGTGCGGAAATTTGGCGTCGAAGATCGTTCCGAGATCACGGACCAACATCCGCAATTCCTCGTCGGTAGCGACATCCGGCCCGTCGGCGGACGCCCTGAGCACGCGCCGGCAGATTGCCTGCGTTTTTTCCGGCAGATGCGGCAGCCATTGCCGGTGGAGATCCTGAAAAAAGGCGGAGACGTTGCGTCCCAGCGGTTCGCGCACGAGGCAGACGAGATACCAATCCGCGGCCTCGATGCCGTCCGCCAATCGGCGGCCAAGCTCGATACTCGCGAGCAGATGATCGGGCACTTTCGTCTCGGGAGTCTTCGACTGATCGAGCCACCATTCCATGCCGCCCAGCACGCCAGCGTCGCTGAGCAGGTGCGTTTGATGGATTTTCTGCGCGGGAAAAAGATGCTGGAGCGCGGCGACGACGCTCGTCGAGCCGACCTTTCCCATCTGGTGAACGCAAATGACCGGAGGAGCCATGCGCGGTTACGCCACGAGGGGAATCTTCGGAAATTCCCGCAACTCCGGAATGTGCTCGTGGCGCGGAACGAGGGAACGGGGCTTCATGCTGAGATTGCTGAAATGCACCGTGCCAGCGGTTTCCCAGCCCGGCCGGCCAAATTCGGCGCAGCCGGTTTCCGACTGAAACATCCACGTATTCTTTGTGAGAATCATCATGTCGGAAACGTGCGCGCGCCCTTGCAAGCGGTCGTCGGCCTCGACTTTATAGGCGGCAAAGAACCGGGCGACGCGCTCGTATTCCGCCGCCGTCCCGCTGACGAGACAGGGCACGCTGCGTTCGTAGAGCGTGAGCTTGCCCGCCGGGCGCGGGCGGAAGCCATAGTTCACGACGTCGTAATCGCACATGAATCCGCCGCCGGCCTGGGCCACCGCCAGCCAGCGCACGTAGCAGTAATAGTCGAGCTTCCTGCGGTTGATGCTTGGCAGCTCGCGGAAGGCCAATAGCATGCGCGCGACCTCGTCGTTCACCTGCACGGACGACTCGTCGAGCACGACGGCCTCCCAGCCATTCGCAGTCCAGCTCTCCCGCCACAGCTCCACGAGCGCCGCCTCGTGCTCGGGAATTTTTCCATCGATCGGGGCGCAGAACGTGTAAACAACCGGTCGCACGGACGGCTGGGCGGCGCGCGAAAAATCGCGGCGCACGAGACTCGGCACGTAGGATGTCGTGACATTTCGAAAAACGCGGCCGCGTTGCTCGCCCTCGCGCATGAGCAGCTCGAGCGTGTCGCAGTGCTGGTCGTAGTAATCCGTGTAGCTGATCTTGAAGAAGCCGGGATGCGCGTCCTTCGCGGCGTCCATTTTATCGACGATCTGCGAGGGGCCGTGATGGCTCCAGAAATACGTCTGCGCCTTGTCGGAGCGACCGTCGCACCCGCCGACACAAACTTCGCGCGCCAGCGTTGCCGCGACCGGCAGCATGAGCATCGTGAGGATATTGCCGGTTTGGTTGACCTGATAATCGTCGAGCAGGTCGAAGTTGAAATGCCGCAGCTTATGGATCGGCACGCCAATGATGCGGCGAACGAGGTCCCCGGGAAAATGCGCGCAGTAGTAGGGGTAGTGCGTGATCGGAACCACCGCGTAGAGCGGATAGCGCCGCATTGCGTCGGCCAGATTCCGGCGAAATTCCGCCGCATAGCCGGAGCATCCCGCATGAAAAACGGGATCGCCACAGCACACGATGGAAGGCCGGATTTTTTCCATCAAGCGCTCGTTGCGCACGAGGCTGTTCGACACGACGCGCACGCCGTCGAGCAATTCCGCATCGGCGATCTCCTCGAGGTTCGGCCCGGTGCCGAAGACGTAGGCGCGCGCCGCCCCGCCCAGCTCGCGCGCCATGTCAGCAAACTTCTGGCGACACTCCGCGAGCACCGGCGCCGCGCAGGCTCCCAGCAAGCGCGGCACGTCGAGCCAAGTGGACGCCTCGCGCGTGTGCGTCTGGCGATCGATATTGAAAAACGTGCGCCCGCCCCGCCGGAAAACGCCGTAGGATGTCAGCCGCGCCGGCGGGTCCCACATTTGGGAATCCCACACCAGCACGATGTCCGCTTCGGCCACCGTCGCCCGCTGGCTCGCAATATCGGTCATCTCGCAAAACTCGAACAGGCGGTTGAATCGCTGACGGCAGGCCGCGACTTCCTCGTCCATGTAATCCGGCAGGCCGCCCGAGAGATCGAGACCCGCGGCCACGGGAAAGGTCACGCGCTTGAGGCGGTCGCGCACCGGACTGAGATACCAGCTCGCCCGATAGACGAGATCGGCGAGGGTGGCGGGATCCGTAATTGTCGGCAGAAAGGTCACTTCGACCGAACGTTTCGAGCCGAACGCCGCAATCGCCGGCGCCATGACGCCGTGACGTGGAGGAAATGCCAGCAAACGCTCCGCCAGGGAAAAAATCCGGGCGTGTTTTGGAAGAAAATCGCGGGTTCTGGTCATGGAAGAAAATCACTCATACGGGAAAATCGCTCCTAGCGCGACTCCCCGCACCGCCGATACACGGCCACGCCCCACTCGGCCGCCTCGCATTCGAAATTGGGCAGCTCCCGTTTCGCGCCACAAAGAATGAGTCGGCCGCCCGGCGCGATGCGATCCAGGAGAGCCGCTGAATCCCCGGAAAACGTGTCATCCAGCAGGAGCGTCGCAATGTCGCCGCCATCGGCGGAAGCCTGGGAAAATCCCGTCGAACCAAAAGTTCCCGGCAGCGCCACCCGTAACAACGCCGCAACGCCCTCGGCGGATTCCCCGGCCGCCACGACCTCGCGTCCCTCCCCGGCGACTCCCGCCAGAGCGATGGCCTGCGCAAGCAATGCAATGGTTGGGATCGCAAACTCGACCGCGCCGCCCGTCTCCGCGTGATCGATGGCCCTGGTCCACCTCGCAATTTCTTTCGGCTCGATGGGCACTCGCAGCGCAGCTGCCCATTGTTCCAGGCCCCGGTGCTGGAACTCGCTCAAAAATCGTTGCTCGCCCGCAGGCCGGTCGCCCAATGCACGGGCCAGCGGCAGCAGCGCCCCATAGCGGCGGGCGACGTTCTCCTGCACGCGCATCAGGCCGGCATGCAGACGCTCGAGTTGCGCGTCCGTCGTGCTCGCCTCCCGCCAGGATTTGAGATCGACCAGCGCCCGCTCCGTCTGGAGCAGCCTGCGTTGAACGTCGTTGAACTGACGCGTCAAACGCTGCCGGGTGACGAGCAAAAGGCCGATCGTGATGATCGAACCGATGAGAACGGAAATAAGAACGCCTAGCATAAGCTGATTAAATCAAGGTTCGCCGCACCCACTCATTTCCAAACGAGCAACCGCCCGCGCCGCGAGGGCTGGACGATTTCCCACGCTTCCGCAAAACGCTCGCGGAAAAAGCGCGAAACCTGGAAGCGCACGTTCATGCGCAGGATTGCAGCCTTCCAGGCGTGCAGGCAGGCGAGAATGCGCTTGATTACCGTTTGATCGCTCCGCTCCCCGGTGGCCTCCGCCGCGGCGGCGTCGAGCGCGGCCGCGTAAGCCTTGCGGATCTGAACGACCGCGTCACCGGCCCCGCGACGAACTTTGAGCACCGAAGGATCGATCACCGTCACCACGCCCGGGCGATCCGGCGGCAACTCGGCCGGATCGGAAATCTCCCGCAGCGTTCGGAAATCGGGGCTCACACCCTCCGCGAGCACGGGATAGCTCTCACTCCAGACCATTCGGACCTCAGGGAAGCCGGGAGACGCCATGCGCACCGCGTGGGCGCCGCCCTCATGAAACACCAAGGTCGCCACGGTGCGAATCGGGAGCGGCCGGAGCCGCGCGTAATCACCCGCCCGGCACAACACCACCGCAACGGCATTCTTGCCGAACGTCGGCGCCAGCGAAACGAAGTGACGCTCGGCGGCGGCAACGTCCGCGCAGGTAACGACGGTCCACTCCCGCTCGACAAATTTTTCGAGGTGATCACGGCCGATGTCACCAACGGCAACGGCGACCTTCGCGGATGCCGCGGCGGGAAAAAATCGCGCCGCCACCGTGCAAGCATCGATTTCGCGACGTTGCAAGCGCGTGTAGGGGCCGAGCAATGTGCGGGCCTCGATGCGCGACGGTCGCGCCCGGTCGAGGTGAAGCACCGCCGCCTGGAATTTCCGCCGTTCCGCTTCGACCGAAAGTTCGTCGAGCGCGCGTGCTCGAGCCCGCGCGGCCTGTTCGCGAGAGGTTTGCGGCTCGAGCACCAGGCGCCGCACGGCCGCCTTGAGTTCGGACGCGTCGTCGTTGGTCACCATCACCGCCGCGCCGAGTTCCCGCGCGCGGCGCACGGTCGCGATGGTTTCCGGGCCGAAGACGATCAGCGGCGCACCCGACGCCAGGCACTCCGGCAGCTTGTTCGCCATCGAGTATTGCGTGTAGGTGCGCGTGCGTTCGTCGAAATTGTAGGCGATAAGCACCGCGTCGGCGGTGGCCAGCAGACGGGGATAATCCTTCCACTCGACCGACGGCAGCACCGCGACGCCGGGAAATTCGCGAAACCGCTCCTGCGCTGTCTTCAACGCCGCCGGCAGCGCATAAATCTCAAATCGCAACGGCAATTCCGCGCCGAGTTCTCCGACCATGCGCGCGAAGGCTTCCACGCTCGCCGTCGTCATGTCGTCCGTCAGTCCGCCGCAATAGCGGATAATGAACGGCCCACCCGACTTCGCCGCCGGTCCGAGTTCGCTCCATTCCGCCGGTTCGATTCCATTCGCCACGGCGAGGAACTCGCAACCATATCGCTCGCGAAAGGCCGCGCTCATCGCGTCGCCAATACTCAACCGCACCGCCGAACGCGCGAGCAACGCCCGCAACGTCGGCTCGATCCGCGCGAAGCCCGCGGGATTTTCCACCCGCAGCCGCTCCGGCCAGTCGTCCATGATGTGGGACACCACCGGCACGTCGAGCCGTTGCACGATCTCCCAGCCCAGCTCGAGAAATTCCGGCGGGCTGTCCGTCGGTCGAAAATAAATGAGCTGCGGATCGAAATCCGTCACCTCGCGCAACACGTCCTCGTGCGTGAGCTTCGCCTGCTTGAAGGCCGGATGCTCCGCCTGGCTGTGCAGCCGGAAATACGAGCCGTCCCGCATGCTGAGCGGTCGCACCTGGAGCACCTTTTCGGCCGGCCAGTTCTTGAACAACGCCGCCTTCAGTTGCCCGGTCGCGTTATGCGCGCCGATCTCGGTGAAATCGATCACCAGCATGCGCGGCAGGTTCGCGGGCCGCGTTTGCAAGGCCGGAATGAACGACGGCGTGACGGTCCCGTATTCGCGTCCCATCTTTTCGCCCTCGCCGATCAGTTCCTCGAGCTGCCGGCAGTGGTCGAGATAGTAATCATTGTAATCGATCGCGAAGAAACCCGGATGCACGAGCCGGATGTTGTCCATCTGGTCGTTGATCTGCGTCTTCTTGTTGTGCGACCAGAAGTAGCCGCTCTCGTCGAGCGGACGCCCATCGCAGCCAAGCAGATAAATCCGCCGCGCCAGCGTCGAGGCCACCGGCAGCATGAGGTAGGTGAGAATATTCGCCGTCGTGAAGACGCGAAACTCGCTGGCGAGATCAAGGTTGAAGCCGTTCGGCTTGTCGGACGGAATCCCGATCGTCCGGCCGCGCAGCTCGGGCATCGCGTCCGTCAACAGGCCGTAATATCGCATCGGCACGATGATCGTGTAGTCGTGCCGCGCGCAGGATTCGCGCAGCTTGCGACGGAACTCCGCGGCGTAATTCGACGGACCGAAGTGAAAGATCGGATCGGCAAACACGAGAAACCGCGGCCGCACCCACGCCATCAATTCCTCATCGAGAATCGCGCTGTTGCAGACGATGGACAGCGCCCCCTCGAAGTTCGTCTCCTTGAACGCCGCCAGCGATGGCCCGGTCGCGAGGCAATACGCCGTCTCCGCGCGACCGACTTCCTCGATCACCCTCGCGAAACGCGCACGGCACTGCTCGATCTCTCCGTCACGCTCGGACCGCAGCTGAAAATTCAGCTCGATCCAATTGCCGAACTCCTGGCGCGTGCGCACGGGATCGCTGCGAAGAATCTTTTTCCGCCGCAGCGCCTCGGTCCATTCTTCGTCCGACAGCAACTCCCACTGCGGCGGGTCCTCCGCCAGGACGACGAAAGCGCTCGCCTCCACACGCTCGATCACCTCCGCCTTCGAAGGCGCGACCACGAATTGCACCCGCGTCCGCAGCGCCGGGAAATTTGCGGCGATGGCGGGATCCATCAGCTCCGGCACGCGCCACTCGACGTCCGCCAGCGCGGCGTCCGCCACGAAGACAACGCAATCGTGAAACGAAGCCAGGCCAATGCCCCACGCCATGCGGGCGAGCAAATCCTGCAACGCCGCCGCGTCACGAACGAGCGGCAGAATGGTAATCCGACGCGCATTGGCAGAGGCGGTGTTTTCTACGGACAACGACATGGTGATAGCTGAGAAATGAGGCCCGAGCACGAGCCGGGCTTCTTAGTTCCGCTGCGCGACGGCGAAAAGCGAAACTCCGACCGGATGAAGCATTCCGCCGATCGTGTAGCGTTCAAAGGCGAAGACGTGGTGAAAAAATCGGTTCACGAGCGATGGCGGCACGTCTCCCTCATCCTCCGTTTGGAGGGAAGGGAATCGATTCTTGATCCAGCGGGCCGTGAAGATGGCCGGGAACAGCGCCGTATTGAAATACGATATCTTCGGCACGGTGAACCCGGCCGCCGCAAGTTTTCCCGCAAGTTCGGCCTTGGTATAGCGCCGGAAATGGTGGTGCCGGACGTCGTGCTCACTCCACATCATCGGCATCGCCGGAACCGTTAAAACAAAGGTTCCATTGGGTTTGAGACGATCGGCCACGGCGGCGAACCCGCCCTCGTCATCCTCGACATGCTCCATCACGTCGCACGCCACCGCCAGATCGAACGTGGAGGGCGGGAACGGGAGCGGTTCAGGCAAGGCGCCGAAGACCACGTTCAACCCGCTTTTTTTCCGCGCGTTTTCTCGAGCCATATCGTCGGGCTCGAACGCCTCCACTTCGCCAAATTTACGTAACATCGCGAGGTTTCCGCCGGTGCCGCAACCGACCTCGAGGATGCGCGCCGTGGGGGGCAATTTCAAACGAGCGATCTCGGCTTCCACGATTCGGCGGCGGCCGGAGAACCACCAGTGAATTTCCTCCTGTAGCGCCATGCGCTCAAAAACAGCTCGGTCCATTAATTCAAAAATTTCAGCGTTGCAGGGTTTCCTGGATCGGTTCGAGCCCGTGGGTTTCGCGAACCAGGTAAAGTGGACGTTGTTTCACCTCAAGATAAATGCGGGCGAGATACTCACCGACAATGCCCATGGTGAGAAGTTGCAATCCACCAAGGACAAGAACGACGACCATGATCGACGCATATCCCGGAACATCCGCCCCCCAAACGAGCACGCGAAGCATGAGAATCACCGCGTAAAAGAACGACCCGATCGAAATGAGCCCCCCGAGGTAGCTCCAGACTCGCAACGGCAACGTTGTGAAGGCAACAATCCCATCGAGCGCAAAATTCCAGAGCTTCCACAGATTCCACGACGTCTGGCCCGCCTCGCGCACCGGCCGCGCGTAGTCCACGGACGTTTGCCGGTAGCCGACCCAGGCGAACATTCCTTTCATGAAGCGGTTGCGCTCGCGCAAGCGACGCACATCGCCCACCACGCGTCGATCCATCAACCGAAAGTCGCCGGTATTCGCGGGAATGGAGATTTCGGAGATCGAATTGAAAATGTGATAGAACCAATTCGCGCTGATTCGTTTTCCGATTGTGTCGCTGGAGCGATCAATCCGGGTGCCATAGACCACGTCCCAGCCCTCGCGCCAAAGACGGATCATTTCTGGCACGCATTCGGGAGGATCCTGCAGATCCGCATCGATCGGCACGACAGCGTCCCCGCTGGCGTAATCCAACCCCGCAGTCAACGCGATGTCCTTGCCGAAATTCCGAGTGAGATCGACGACCTTGATGCGCGCGTCCCGCCCGGCTGCCTCGATGAGTTGATTCAAGGTCCCGTCCCGACTGCCGTCGTTGACACAAATGATTTCGTAGGCGCTATCAAGCGGCTGCATGACGGCATCGACGCGCGCAAAGAATGCATCGAGCGAGGACTCCTCGTCGTACATCGGCACGACGAACGAGATCAGCGGGTGCGCAGGGCGGAAGAGTCCCATGCCATCAATTTGGTGTCACCGGACTGGCCGGACGATGTTCGAACAAATAGACGTGCTTGCCTTCGAACGTCGGATAGGTGGCGACCGGCTTCCATTCCGGAGCGTTCCGAAAATAAGCGAGCAACTCGGGTTGGAACTTCTCCGCCGGAATGGCGTAAACGATCGGGGACCCGACCAGCTGCTGATCCTGAAGCACCACGAACCTCCTTCGATTCGCCGTCGCGATAATTGAATCCATCGTCCGGGTCATCGCGCAGTTTTGGATCGTCAGGGGAAGCTTCCGGCGGCGAAATTCCATTTCCAGGAATTCCTCAACCACCGGATTCCCCTGAGTTAACACCAGTGACACTTCCGAGGATGTCGCAGCTTGTAGCAGGTCCTTAACAAGTCCCCGGTTGATGACATTTTGGTTATCAGCCATCTCTTTGTTGACTTGGGAAATCCTCGGAAAGTCGTGACCGAGCCACGCAACCGAGATCATCGAGACGGCGGTCAACCCTTGCAGCCGGCGGCGGACCGCAGGGGTCGATTCCTGCTCCCTCCGCGCAAATCGCGTCAGGCTTTGCACCAAATACCAGAGGCCACCAAAGATCACAAAACCGTAGAAAGAACCGCCCAAAAACGGGCTTTTCATCGTGAACGCGCCGTTGACGAGATAGAGACAGCCGAGCATCCAGAGAAAAGACGCCCCTCGCAATCGATCCGCCAATTCCCGAGGCCACATCAGGTCGCGAACTGCTCCGTAAACGTAAAATCCGCCGAGCGGAAGAATGAGCAAGCCGAGATTGGACTGGAGTGCCGAGCCGCTAAGATAATAGAGCATGCGGTCCCAAAAAGTGCCGGGAAAGATCCATACATCCTTATTTGCGCCAAAACTGTTTTGGTAAAAATAGTCGTAGATTTCCCGCGCGTGGGGGAGGCAATACCATCCCGAAATTGCGAGCGTGGCCGCCGTGGTTACGGCCAGTCCAAGCACGATCCGGCGAAAATCCGCCTGACGTGCCCCGAGCGCAATGAGCGCTGCCAGGAACCATGTGCCGCCGAAGACGATAATTGTCATCGCGAAGGTCGATGGCTTGGTCAGCAAGGCCATGCCGAAGCCCACTCCGAACCAAAGCGAGGTGCTCCAGCGGGCAAAGACATCCCGCAAACCGAGAAAGAGCACGCAGCTCCCGCCGAGTATCACCGCCCATAACGGATCGGGCCGGAACTCCAGGGCGCACATCGTTGCAAACGGCAGGGCCAGCGAAGCAAGCAGTAAACTCCCGAGATAAAGGGGAGGCAATCGCCGCCCCATGGCCGCCACGAATACAAGAAAGGCGAACAGCACCAGCGTGAGGGCGTGGTAGACCTTGATGTAACTGAAGCCAAACGCAAAGTAACTCAACGCCGCACAAAACACCGTGACCGGGGAATGCGTGTCGGTGGTAAGAAATTCCTTCAACACGACAGCGGGGTTTCCCCGCTTCGCTTTAAAATAAAATGTGGATGCGGTGTTGAGATAGACGACGTCGTCGTAGTTCGAGACCGTGGAGAGGCGCCCGATCTTTTTGGAGATGCCGATGTTGAGACCGTTGAAAGCCGCAGCCCCAGCAAAGAGCACGACGAGCAGGATGCCAATCTTCCACCAGTTCCAGCGAATCCCTTCTGCACCCGAATCGATAGCCGGCCGGTCCATTATGATTTTTCCCGAATGAGAGTCCAAAATTTCTTGAGTTGGTCGAATTTGGCGGAGCAATAAAGGGCGATCATTGCGGACAAAGAACGGTGCGCCCGCTCGTATTGCCCAATCGTCCGTCGGAGATCGACAATTTTCTGGTTCGATTGCTTGAGTTGGACTTCAAACTCCGCGGCTCTCCGACGCGCTTTCACGACCCGCTCTTCGAGCGCGGCAATTTTTTCGTCGCGGCGGGCGAGGTAGCCGACATTGGCTTCGATGCGCTCGAGGAAGAGCCTGTCCCTTCGCGCCATCGCATAGAGCCAGCCGCCGAGCGCGGCCTTTTCCTGCGCGGTAAGTCCGCTGGCCGCCAGGCCCTCATGGGCGCGGCGATACATATCCTCGTAGTGGCTCATCCCGATGGCGTGGCCTCCCCCCGCCACGGGCTCCTTTGCATGGATCACGAAGCGTGCGACGCTGCGCGAAGTCACGGCAATTGTGCCTGCGAGGCAGTTGGCCATCATCCAGGGCGAGTCCGCGCAATGGCCCCAATTCTCGATGAACGGGTGATCCAGGAGGAAGGAGCGGCGATAGAGGTTGCTGGCGCTGCTGCCCAGGACCGTGGACGGCACGTAGCTCGTCGACCAGATGAAGGCGGCGGCGGGAGTCAGCACATGGTTGGTGTCGGCGCCCGTCTCCGCGCAGAGATCGTGAATCGGCCAGCGTCGGTCCGGCAGCGGCTTGCCATTGTCGTCGAACATCTCGGGCGGAGAAATCGTCATGTCGGCGGCGTGGCGGACAGCGACTTCCAGCAGGTGCTCGAGCCCCGCGAGGGTGATCGTGTCGCCGATGGTCGAGAAATAAATAAATTCGGCGGTCGCCTGTCGCACGCCGAAGTTCCAGCTCTCGTAAAGCCCGCGCGGCCGGGCGTGAAACTCCGCCGTCGGAAGGTCGATGCGGCTGCGGAGGTAATCCAGCGTGCCATCCTCGGAGCTATCCACCGCGACGATTTGCGCAACGTGAGGCAAAACGTCCGCGATGGCTCGGAGATGTTCCTCGATGGCGCCCATCGCATTGCGCGTGGGCAGAATGAGGGTGATGGGCAGGGTCATTTCAAGGGCGCTTTGTTTTTGCGCGTTCGCCATCCACACAGATTGGGGACCGGTCCAAAAATCCGCTTCGAATCATCGGTTAGTAGAGAATTTCATCCAGCACGAGGTAGATGCCTTCCTCGCGCTCGATTTGATCGACGCGCGCGGCTTGTTGCGGGCTGAGATGCCGCTGCCAGTCGCCCATCACGCCCTTGCGAAAAAAGCGTTTTTCCTCGGGGGCCGGACCGCCGCTCAGCTTGGAAAATTCCGTGTTCTCGCGCACGGCGCGGATTTGCGCGGAGTTCAATTCCCACCCAAGGAAACGCCCCAACCGGAACACTTCCTCGTCGAAGCGCTGATGTAGCTTTTGATACGTCGTGAAGAAAATCGCGTCCTCCGCGCCGAGGGAATCCCAGTAAAGATGGTAGCGCGTGAGCTGGCGCACGAGGTTGTCGCCGCGCGCGGCGAGAAATTCGTCCATCGTGCCCTTGAAGTTGCCGATGCGCCCGAAATGGTAGTAGGCGGAAACGAGCACGTCCTTGGGATCGCGATAGATATTGAGGACGCGCACATCGGGATTCGCGAGCAGGACGGGGCGCATGCCATTCTCGGGCTTGTAGTGCGCCTTGATGAGATAATTCTCCGTCGCGAGGTTCGATCGCTCAAGGAAGGCCGGGATGCGCTGCGGATCGATCGAGTTATTCTTCCAGGACTCGTTCTTGAAGTCCGCGGGCAGCTCGAGAAATTCACCCATCTGGCGGACGACGAGCGTCAGCCAGGTGGAGCCGCTTTTGAAGGCGCCGTTGCTTACGATGAGCATGGAGACTGCGAAATTCCCGGCGTTTACGCGCTCCAGCGCTCGATCACGAGCGGCATCGCGACGCGCACGAAGATCAAGCCGAAGACGAGGAGGATCGCCATCAGTCCCAGCACGCCGAAAAATTGCGGCAGCTGGGTGAGATGCTCGCCGGAGATGAGCTGGCGCGTCGTTTCGATCAGCGGCCCAAGGGGATTCAGGCGCACGGTCGTCGCAAAAAATCCGCCCCGGGCGAGGTGGTTCGAGGTGTAAAGCACGGGCGTCACGATCAGCAGGCCTTTTTCAATAATCGGGATCGCCAGGGCAATGTCGCGGTAGAGCAGACCGACCGGCGTCAGAATCAAACCAATGGCCGTGCCGGAAAGCACCACGCAAACCATGGCCGGCAGGGCAAAGATCGTCTGCCCCGTGACCGGAAGCCGAAACCAGATGCAGGCAAAAACAATGAGGACGATTTGCAGGACCACGGTAATGCTCAGTTTCACCAAGCTGGAGGCAATGATGGCCTCCGGCGGAACGACCACTTTCGTCAGAATACTCCGGTAACTCCCGAGCACCTGCAGCGGGCCGCTCACCGCGGTGGCGAACATTTGCCAGATCGACATGCCGATCAGCGTGAATGCCAGCGTGGGGAGCTTGGTGTCGCCGAGATCGATCAGGTTATTCTTTTTCGCGACGGTGAGGCCGACCGCCACGATGATGGGCGGGGCAAGAATCCAAAAAATGCCGAAGAGCGACTGGCGGTATTGCGCGCGCAGGTCGCGCACCGCGAGGATGAATGCCAACTGGCGGCACGCCAGGACATCGTGCCAGATCGCCAGAAGAAGTTTCCCCGGCTGAAGCAACAGGCTGTCCGCGCCATAAACCGCCGTCTGATGGTGTCCACTTTCCAAACTCATAAACTGTCTTTCTCTTTCAAAAGTTGCGGCTCCGTCTCAACCGACGCGCATCATCCTTGCAAAGCGATTCATCCGGTTCGTGCGGATTCCCTGCATCACCTCAGACCCCCGACGTTTATTGTCTCGAGGTCCATCAGGTCGTCGGCGGTCTCTGCCGCGGCGTGGAATTTCTCGGTGCTTATGCGAGAGCCGGCACTCGACGTGACCGACCATTCCCGTTTCTGAAAATAGGTCCCGGTCACGACCGGATCCTCGCTCATCACGAAGAATGGTTCGCAGGAACGCGCGGCCAGCGTCACTCGCACGGGGCGCGAGAGGCGGAAGGTCGCCTGGTAATGGCCCTCCAGCAATCCGAGCGCCGGTAGATCGACGCGCACTTCATAATCCCCGGGCTGGACCTTGGAAACACTGCCGCCGTCGCGACGGGAGACCATTTTGAGAACGACGGATCGCTTTTCACCGACGGTCGGAAGTTCCTCCAAAGACGGCAGGCGGTAGAGCAGCAGCGTAAAATTCAATTGCTCGAGCGGCTTCTTGACGTGGATGCGTGCGATCACGGCCGCGTCGCCGCCGGATTTGATGTCGCCTCCGTCGACGGCCTCCACGGTCACCTCGCGCAAATCCGCTTCCTCGGAACCTAGAATCTCCACGTCGTCTTCTTCGGCGGGCCCATTTTTCGCCCCCGGCTGGCTCGCTGCGAGATCGCGCTGGTAGCGTTTCAGGATCGGCGCGATCAAGCCATAGTCTTCCACGCGGCCGCGGTCGAGGTAGAGCGCAGTCTCGGCGATTGACATCAGGATACCCGGCGAGTGATGCACCATGATGAGCGACATGCCGGTGGATCGCATCTCGAAAAGACGCTCGAGGCATTTGCGGCGGAAGTTCATGTCGCCGACGGCGAGGACTTCGTCGAGGAGCAGGATGTCGGGCTGGGTATTGATCGCGCAGGCAAAGCCAAGACGCGCGACCATGCCGGAGCTGTAGGTCTGCACGGGCGCGTCGATGGCGTAGCCAATCTCGGAGAATTCCACGACGCTGTCGAAGCGCTCCATGATTTCCTCGTAGGTGAGACCAAGCACCGACATGTTGGCGATGATGTTTTCGCGGCCGGTGAGCACGGGATTGAAGCCCGCGCCGAGGGCCAGCAGCGGGGCGAGGCGACCGCGCACGATCACGCGGCCGGTCGTGGGCTTGATCAAGCCGGCGATGATGCGCATGAGCGTCGTCTTGCCGCAGCCGTTGATGCCGACGATGCCCATGGCGTCGCCCGAGCGCAGTTCGAAATTAATGTCGCGCGTCGCCCAGAACTCGCTCTCGCGCAAGCGGTCGGCGGGCTGGGCGCGGCCAATGAGTTCGCTGGCAATGTCCTTTACGCCATAGAACAGCGAGCGTTTGAGGTCGCGGCAAAAGCGCTTGGAGACGTTTTCCAAGGCGAGGACCACATGTTTCTCCGGCTCTTTCGCGACAGCAGCGGGCTCCGGTTCGGTTCGCTTGATTTCAGACTCAGTCATTCACACAAAAAATTCGTTGCTCCGGCCTGGATGATGCGGCGTCGCCGGGGAAGGGGCACTATTCCAAGCCTCCGCGCACTTGGCCAGAGACTTTGCGAGCGGGCGTGGCGGCCAAAAGTTTTTGAAAGAATTTCTCATCGCCTTATCGAACCTGCGCGATTCCGCGACCAATCACCCGCAACTTGGCCCCCAGACGAAACCACTTTGTCCGTCCGATATCTTCGATCCGGGATTCCAAAAACTCAATTCGGCGCCGCAACTCCTCGACCGCATCCTTCCTCTGGCGGGCTCTGAGCCGCAAATTCTCGATGGCTTCCTTTTGCTGGGCGACGCGTTTGCGCAGAGTGTCCACCTGCTCCAGCGCATTATCGAGTCCGCCGCGCAGGGCCTTCTCTTCGGCGCGAACGCGGGCCAGATCCCAAACGGCGGCGAGCTCGGGAGCTCCCGCGGCGGCCTCGGAACGATCCGTAGCGGCAGCGACTTCTCCTCGGGGAGTTTCGAGGAGGTTTCGGTAGAGCCTGGCGTAGGCGGCGGCCTGCGACTCAAGGGAAAATTCCTTCTCCGCGAGCCGGCGCCCTTCGACGCCATAGCGGCCGGCAAGCTCGGGACTCTCGAGCAATTCCCGAATCGCGCGGGCCGCGGATGGAAGCTCGGTGGTCGGGAGCAGAGTGCCATTCACGCCATCCTTTACGACGTCCGGCGTCCCCCCTGCGGCAAGCGCGACGACCGGCACGGCCGCGGCGATGGCTTCAAGCAAAATGTTCGGCAAGTTATCCTCCAACGAGGTAAACAGCAGCACGTCCGCCGCAACATAGAGCGCTGCCATGTCGTCATGCGAGAGGTGCCCCAGCGCATCCACCGGCCAGCCGCCAAGCTCGTCCGGCGGCTTCGCGCCGGCGCAAACGAGACGCCATTCGCCGCTCGTCACACGACGGTCATCTGCGAGTTGCCGGAGAATCTCGTCCGCTTGGGCGATGCCCTTGCGAAGTTCCGCAAAGCTATGGGCGCCAAGCATGACATAACGGGCCTCGGCCCGCATACCGAGCCGCCGCCGAGCGGCCGCGCGATCTCCGGGGGCAAACCGCTCCACATCGACGCCGTAGGGAATGCGATCCACCTCCAACCCTCCGGCCACACGGCTGGCACGCGCGGCCTCAGCCAGCCAGCAGCTCGGCGCCACGAAGCGCGGGCGAAGGCGGGCCACGGCACGGCCCTGCGCGGCCTGACCGTTGCGGGCGAAGGCTAGCGGATCGCGATCAAGTTGCGGACAGGGATCGCAGACATCCCGGTAGTTTTCGCAGCCCGCCGGAAAATGACACCCTCCGCTGACCGGGCGCAGGTCGTGCAGAGTCCAGCAAACCGGCTTCCCAAGATCAGCAAGCTCGTGGAGGCTGCGGGTGCTGAGAAAGCCAGCCGTCCAGTGGAGATGGAGAACATCGGCGTCGCGCACGGCGGGATGTTCCGTCACGCGAGCGCCGCGCACGTCGAGGGAAAAGTGGGTATTCGAGCGAGAGGTGCGATTCGCATGGACGCAGGATTCCTCAATGGTCTCGAGGCCGGACGCTCGCCATTCCGGAATAACCTCCACATTTTCCGCGGGCGAAGACTCCCCGATGCAGCCGAGGATGCGAGACTCCACGCCCTGGGCCGCCAGCGCGCGATGGAGGTTGCGCATGGCGACCGCGGCACCTCCTGAATCCACGAAAGTCGCGAGGTGGACCACTCGTAAGCTCACGGAATCGCAGCCGGACGAACCGCCTCCATGAACAAGGAATCGGGCTTGCGGACCCGTCCATCCTGTTCCGTATCGAGACAATACTTCGCGAAATGCGGAAGGGTGGACTCCGTAGCGGCGCATGCCCGCGGGTGTTCGAACCCGGCAGCGCGGAGCAACACGCCGAGGGAAACGCGATCATACATCCAGCGGTGGTTTTCGCCGGAGCGGCGAAAGGCGACCTCGGCATCCACCTCCACCGGAGGCGACAGATAAATAGCCTCGAGCGCGATCGGTTGATACTTTCCGACAGCAAAATCCTCGTCGAACCGGTCGAGCCAAACCTTGGCCTCGTTGCCAAGGCGCTCGACGATGTAATCCCTCGACGGAAGCGGGCGGCTGGCCCATGTGCGCCCCATGAAGCCGCCGGAGAACGAGCGCGTGAGCTGGTCAACCAATTCCAGCGTGACCCATTCGTGGCGCACCAGGGCATCCGCGTCCCCGGTCGCTGCGATATCGAGCTGTCGAAGGTATTCCCGCGTCACCTTCTCGAGGTCGGGGACGACGACGCGGACCACGCCGCCCGGTTTCAGCACGCGAAAGAACTCGCCAAGCAGCGCAGGAACTCGGCTCCGGTCAATGTGTTCAAGCACATGCGAGCTGTAAACCACGTCGTAAATGCCGTCTTCGAACGGAAGGGGCCGGGAGAGATCGATGGGCCGGACCTCCGGCGACGCCGGCGAGAGATCGTAGTTGTCCCACGCGGAATGAAAAGTTCGCCCGCAACCGACGTTGAGCATTCGTTTCGACTGAAAGAGAGCGGCCATTCGACGAAACATGACAATCAATGGGTGCGTTCAAACACGGCCAGCATGCTCTGGCCGGTGAAGAAACGACGCAATCCCCGTTGGAGGAGCGTCTCGAAAACGCGACGCCCCCAGCCGAAATAGAACACCTGCCGCCAGTCGTTGCGGGCGCGGAAATACAATCCCGTCGAGTCGAGGTAGTTCGCGACGTGATACGGCGCGAGCGGTTCGTAGATAATGCCCCGCAAACGAATCGGCAGAATTTTTTCGAGAAATCGATAAGCGGCCGCGTTCCATTGCGACATGTGGTGCGGCGGCATGTCGAGCAACGTGTATTGGTAGCGCAAGTAGCTCGCCGCGTTGGGCGTGCCGAACAGCAGGGTGCCACCGACGCGGGTGGCATCCACGCAGGCCCGAAGAAATTTCCGGGGATCTGGTAGATGCTCAAGCACTTGAAAGGCACAGGTCGCGTCCATCGAGGCGGGTTTTTCGCGAGCGAAGTCCTCCACCGACAGGGGAAGGATTCGTGTGCCCGGATCTGGTTTTGCAAGGGACGCGGGATTGATCTCAAGTCCCGTGGCGTCCCATCCCTGTTGGGCGGCGATGGTGAGGAAAGCTCCGCTGCCGCACCCAACCTCCAGCAAGCGGCCCGGTCGAGAAAGATGATCAAGAGCGACGCGATACTCCCATTTGTCGCTCATGTAATACCATTCGAACCTGCCGAGGGCTTCGTAGAGCGCTCCCGTGCCGCAAGCGGCTGCCGGCTCGAAGAAAGAGAGTCCAGACTCCGCGCATTCACAGCGGCGAATTTCCTCGACCCCGGACATCTCTCCGGCCAGGTCGATGCCGAAGGTTTGCCGCCAGTCGCGACGCAGCTGTTCGACCGGAATCGTCTCCGCCACCCGGGCGGTCTCGGCTCCAGTCAGCGGACTTTGAGCCATCCCTCGCGATTGTGAAGTTTGCCTTTGAACCAATACGCCTGGTCGTTCTCGAAACGCTCCAGCAGCGGGCGAAGGCCGCGCCTGGCGCAAAAGTCGTAAAACGCCTCGCGACAACCCTCCCAGTGACCGAAGTCGTCCATTACGATCACTCCCCCTTCGGCGACGCGGTCGTAAAACGTCTCGAGCACGAGCGAGACCGAGTCAAACCAGTCCGCATCCACGTGCAAAAACGCAATCTGCTCGGGCAGTTCACCTTGGAACGTGTCGGAGAACCAGCCCTTGCGCAGCACATACCGTTCGGGAGCCACGCGCAGGCGGCGTAGGATCTCCCGCACGTCGTTCTCGGTGCCTACGCACTCCCCGACCCACTTGGGAGCTTCGGTCCCGTCCTTCTCCGAGGTCGGCGGCATGCCCTCGAAGCTGTCGTAGAGCCAGATGCGGCGGTCAGCACGCATTCTTTGGGCCAGCACCGCGGCGGTGCCTCCCTTGTAAACTCCGCATTCCACGTAATCACCGGGAATTCCCAACCCCTCAACGTGATCGCGCAGCTGAATCAAGGAATTGATTTTGCTTTCCCGGCAGAGCGTGAATTCGCTCACCTGCTCCGCCAGCGTCGGTTTGGGGCGCTGCTGATCGGCACGGGGCGCGAGGGCAGTTTTCTTGGAAGACGCAAAAAGACGACGAAGCATAAAAGAAATTCCTAAGCGGAACCACCGCCCACCCACAAGCTCCATCGGGAGCTGGAAGAGCTAGCGCCCGCGGCTCCTGAGACGGCGGCAATCTTCCTGTCGTCGCGAAGAGTCCGGCAATCTCTCTTCATGGAATCAGCGCCTCCGCCTCGGCCATCCATGTCGCCGCGCTGGCGTCGCTCGGCATGCGCCAGTCGCCGCGCGGCGAGAGCGCGACCGTGCCGACCTTGGGACCGTCGGGCATCGACGAGCGCTTGAATTGGTGCGCAAAGAATCGCGCGAGAAACACCCGCAGCCAGCGCAGCAACTCCGCGCGCGGATACGCGCCCTCGAATGCCAGCTCGGCCAGCGCGAGAATCTTCGCGGGCCGGAACCCGCAGCGCACCATTTGGAACAGGAAAAAGTCGTGCAGTTCGTAGGGACCGAC